>VYLR01000123.1_pt1 | contig 24969 bp, 23 predicted proteins | sample 5114291 | NCBI WGS metagenome assembly VYLR01 (sample SAMN12291774, study PRJNA351875) | freshwater metagenome | isolation source: freshwater lake | place: USA: Michigan, Lansing Lake | collected 2013-08-14 | reverse complement strand
ATAAATTTGTTTTTTCTCCTCTCGGTCAACTTTGGCGGTACTATCGGAGAGAATTTCGATAATTAAATTGGGATATTTGCCCTCTTCTCGCCAAATTACCCAACTTCTGCGGTTGGGATTGGGATTTGTCCCCAAAACCACGAAAAAATCAGGACCACGGCAGAATTCTGACTTTTTCTGGTTGGGACTGTAATAAATGGTTAAATTGCCAGCGGCAAAATAATCTTCTCGCTCGCGCCACCACCATTCTAAACACTGAATTAATAGAATAATTTGTTGTAGATGTAAGTTACTTTCCAAGGGTGGTTCATCACTCCAAAATTCGCCTTCTGGGAAGATTATCTCAGGGTTTACATGAGACTCGACTAGGGGTAAGCTTGGAGCGATAGTCATGGTTTGTCCAACAGAGATAGGTTGATAATTAATTATAAACTATCGATAACTTTTTGTCGGCAATGATTAGGTTATTAAACAAAATCCGAGGATAAAATTCCCTTTTTAAGAATAGTTAATTTATCATCTAATTTTTCTGAATGATCCGCTAATCTCTCAATTAATTCGTCTAAAATAACGTTTAACTGCTTCAGTGTTTTTGCTTGAAATGTTTTATCAATATCTCGTCCTAACAAATAGATACTTGCATTAGTCAAAGCAATATCTTCCTTAGCAAGCTCGTCACTCAGTTCAGCAAAAACTCGTTCATAATCTTCATATTTTGAGAGAATAAAGTCTATATCATCTAAATCTTTTTTATCTCGCCGATCTGACCAAGCAAAAAGCTTAAGAACAATAAAGGCTGCGATATTAATTGCCCTGATCTCAAAATTTCCAATATTAATTGTTTCAGCAGACGATAAAGCTTCTGCCAATCCTAAAACGTTCATGGACTTTTCACTATCAGGCCAAGTAATTTTTTCCTCTGGTTTAGCAATTTTGCCAAAAGGTATAATATCAATCTCAATTTGAGTCTCGATATGTATAAATTTGTGTGAAGTCTTAGTTGCTTGAAAAAGAGGTGTATTTCCCTCAATCAGAGCTTAATAGTAAAGAGATCAGATAAAGCTTGTTTTTCTTGAGAACCAATCATTTTTTTCTGCTACTTCTTTAATATATTGATTATAGAGCAATTGAGCGGTTTCTTTTAAGCGACTATTGCCTGTCCATAATAATTCAGCATGGATGAGTAATGGATGGGCAAAATTATCGAGTTTTTCCCGATCATTATCAAAGCATTTGAGAAAAAAGATAGTTCCTTCCTGATCAGGTTTTAACTTCATTTTGATGGCTATTTTAATCAGATTACTATCATCCTTAAGATGCAGAGTTGCCCCGAGAGGACGCAGATAATTTATCATAATTGACGCAGCTAGTTCACCACCAATTAAATAATTGAACTCTTGAGCGTTTTTTTGTAATTCTATGGCTAGATCTGAGAAATTTTTTTTATCCACTGAGCTAAAGTTTCCCAGCAGAAGTTTTGCTCTTAATGTTTCATTATATCCTAACTCCCAACGCTCCATTAACCTGAGATAGTCTATAATTTCATATCTTTTCTTTTGTTGTCTAATATATCCTAATTTTTCGAGTTTCTTGAGACTATTTTTTACGGTTTTAGTAGTGATATTGGCAAGATTAGCAATGGTATCCTCAAAATTATCTGTGACTAACATAAGTTGAGGATATTTGAGCAAAATATACATAACTTGTAACGTGGCTACAGTAATATCTAAGGATGTATAGTCCTTGTTTTTAGTAACTGGCCGACGCACCACTACATAAAGCTCTGGACTATTTAGATAAATGCTACCATCCACATCAATAAATTCAAGATTACTTGCTATAAATTGCTCAACAATTAAGCTAGATAAACCCTGGGTAATTAGTAAAGGTCTTTGATTTTCTGGTAATCGTTGACCCAAGTTGACAAAATATTCTATCACCGATTCAACTAGATCATGATTTAATCCTGTTTTAATTTCGCAAACATAATTAATGGTAGCATGATCGGTCTGAATAATTAACTTTCCGTCAGCCAATAATTTACCAGATATATAGGGTTCATCTTGAATAGTTGCCTGAAAATTAGGCAGGGATTCCAGACAGGTCAAACATTTATTAAATAGGGGATGTTTGGGATACATAAGCAATAGAAAGTTACTTTTTCTCTAAAATTAGTAAATATTCGGATTTCATGCCATCAGGATTTTTATTCTTGCGAGATTTGAATAATTGTCTGGTTTTAATTCTATCCTCAAAGACGGTATCAAAAATAAAGCCATTTTCCTGAAAATATTCCTTTAATATTCGCCAAGTTTCTACTTCCACTCCATCCACTTTTGGATTACCCACAAAAATACAAGCTTTCCCAGCTTGTTTTAATTTTCTGGTGGCATTTTCTAAAGCGTTGATGGTGTGACAAAAATAGGAATCGAGTATTTTATGTAAATTCTCTTTCTCTAAACTCAATCTCACTTGATTTAAGGTTTCGGTTTCGATTAATCTGGTAGCCTGTCGGTAGGGAATTTCTAGCTTAGAGATTTTTTGTACTTCTTTTTCTGTATATCCTAACCAATATAAATCTAGTTTTGCTGTTCTGATATATTCCTGTGCTTGCAGATAGGGGGGGGAACTAATTAAACAATCTAACTCTAGATTTTGCTCGATCTCAAAAGTGGCACTATCTACTCCCCCATAAAAAAGCACTTGATTATAATTATGCCAAGTTACGGTAATATATTGATTGACGCTGGTTAAAGTTTCAAAACTCATCTCTTTAATCGTTCGTTTTAATTCCTCTTGCCAATTTCTTTGTAATAGTTCTTCTATATCTGATTTTTTGTATTTCGATTGAAATAATTTAGGTTTGGTATGTTCTGCATAGGAAAACTGTTTACTAACTTTAACTAAAACCGCTTGAATTATCTGGGAATACAAATCAGGTTCTAGACTTTTTTGACCGGCCCAAAGTTTCTGTAAAACTGCTAAAATCTCCTCTGGATACCAATAGTTTAAATTTGACCACTGAGGGATAAATTTATCCTTGCTGGCAAAAACTTCTAAGATTTTTTTATCTAACTCTGAGTAACTCAATCGTTCTTGGTGTTCTGTGATCTTAATCGGTATAATATGGTTTAAAAGATAATTCAGGTCAGTTAAAACCGCATTTCTTTGACAAAGTTTAGCCTCTAAACCCACCGTACCCGAACCAGCAAAAGGATCAATAATCCAATCATACTTTTTGGTGTAATTATCAAGACAAAATCTCACCACTTGGGGAATAAATTTGGCAGGATAATAATAGATGCTGTGGGTTAGATAACTGGTGCTGGTGATTTCTGGCACTAAATCTCGAAAAGAAACTAATCGCGGGGTTCCCTGATTAAATTCTTCTAAATTATTAGAATCGAAAAGTTCTAGTTGCATAATGTATTTTAATTATTTCTAATTTTAGAGTAACAAGCCTTAAGAAAAACTAAATCTCTAACATAATGAGCCTTATCAGAAAGACTCGCTAATGGAATAGTTTTTTCTCTCCAAATTGGCAAGATTTGGTTGGTTATTTCATCGATAGAAGTCTTTAATTTCTCGTAAGAACTAAAATCAAATTTAGCATTAATCTCATTGATTTTTTGATTCAAAAGGGTTATATTTGAAATTTCTTGAAAACTATTTAATTCTAACTCAATATTAGATATTGAGTAAGTAACCCATAAATCATCCCAATTTTCTACAAAATCAATAATTTGTTGAATAGCTGTCAAAATACTTTCCTGATTAGTACCAGTCCATTCAAATAATGAGCGACTTATTTCATCAGTACCATAAGCTAATTTCAATTTAATTTTTGAATTAAGCTCATAGCCTTGAATAATTTCTTGTCTAAATTTATTTTCATCGGGGATATAATCTTGCAAAGAAGAATATATCTTAGTTATGGTTGATTGTTTTTGCTGTGAATTCCTCTCGTCCCAAATGCAAATCAAATATAATAATTCTTCTTTTGGTAAATTCTCCAATCGCATTAGACTTCTCAATAACTCTACTAAGGAACTTTTTGCCGTGGTTCCACCTGTATCATCTCTCGAACGCAATTGGATAACAACTATTTTATTTTTCTTATTATTTATGCCCATAGCATCTATATCTAGTGAAGTAATAGTCGGTGATGCAAAGCTTTGTCTCAATATTTCTTGCATACGATCTACTTTTTTTGGCACTTCATTACAGTCAGTATAATTTTCCAATATATTCTTAATCATCTCCTCTAAAACTTTACCTTGTCTAGCTCGAAAAGAACTATGAAAAAATTGCTGAAACGAGAACATATAAGGATAATACTTGGCTAAAGAATAATTAGAACCTAATTTTTCAGACCTGCTGATTCCAGCAGCAAACATCTTAATTTTATCTAGCTCATCCTTCTTACTTACCAGTCTATCCTCGAAAAGTGCATAGATAATATCGGCCGCTAAACCCAGTGGACTTTTTAAAATACTCTTGGCTAGTTCCACTTCGTTTGTGTTATCTAAAAGATGTAAAAATATTCTTTCTTGGTATTTTGACATTTTGTTTCGTTATTTGCTCTAACTATTATATAACACAAGCAGTAGATTTAGAACATAAAAAGATCCTTTCCTAACTTAAATTTCTGTACATAACTAAAAATATATAAATTTGAGTGCTTAACAGTGATATACTGCCAAAGGAAAAAATGACGTTTTAATTAGTCTGCGTGAATAGCCAATCCTCGACAATTATAGAACAGGTTAGAGTCCTTGACCCCCTGACACAAACCGATCGCATTGCCGATGTCTGGATTGAGGAGGGGGTAATTAAAGCGATCGAATCCCAGCTTCCCCCAAGAGAAAATAGTAACTATATTTCTGGTCAAAACTGTATTTTTGCTCCCGGATTAGTCGATCTCTACAGTCATTCCGGGGAACCCGGCCACGAGGACCGAGAAACCCTCGCATCTTTGCTCAAAGCGGCCACGGCCGGAGGCTGCACCCGGGTGGCAATTCTCCCCAATACTCTCCCCCCCCTCGATCACCCTGCACTTATTAGCACATTACGGCAAAAAAGTCAAGGGTTTTTTGACTCAAAATCGACTCGTCTGCATTTTTGGGCAAGTCTTACCCTAGGAAGGCAAGGGCAAAAAATGACGGAATTAGCCGATTTAATGCCTGTAGCGGTGGGTTTTACCGATAATCGCAGTCTGGAAGATTTGGGACTGTTGCGGCGCTTATTGGAATACCTAAAACCCTTCGGTAAGAATATCGCCCTTTCCCCCGTAAATCAGCAATTAAAGGGTAATGGAGTCATGCGTGAGGGAGAAACCTCGATTCGCTTCGGTTTACCGGGGGATCCTGCTATTTCCGAAACCACTGCTTTAGCCACAATTTTAGAAATCGTCGGCGAAATTAATACACCTGTTCACCTAATGCGAATTTCTACCCGTCGAGGAGTGGAATTAATTCGCGAGGCAAAAATGCGGGGATTGCCGATAACCGCTAGTGTGACGTGGTTGCATCTCCTCTTAAATACAGGATCGATCGCCAGCTACCATCCCAGTTTACACCTCGCTCCACCCTTGGGCAAGGAAAGCGATCGCAAGGCGTTAATTGCGGCAATTAAGGAGGGAATTATCGATGTAATCGCGATCGATCATCGTCCCTATACCTACGAAGAAAAAACCGTCTCTTTTGCAGAAGCACCCCCCGGCGCGATCGGGTTAGAATTAGCTTTACCGCTACTCTGGGAAAAATTAGTAATAACCGGGCAATTATCAGCTTTACAATTATGGCAAGCACTTAGTCTTAATCCCTGTCATTGTTTACAACAAAAACCGGCATCTCTCAAACCCGGAAATCCCGCGGAAGCAATTCTTTTTCATCCCCAAGCAAGCTGGAAAGTAACGGCAAGTAACCTTAACTCCCTCAGTCATAATACTTTCTGGTTAAATCAAACAATTACGGGAAAAGTGTTAGAAATGTGGAATTTTTAAAGGTGTAGGATAGTGGGAAGTGGGTTTTTAAAGTTGGCATAATTTCTTTTGATTCGATCAATCAATGAGCGAGGTAAACACCATGACAGCTAGTAAAAGTCACGCTTATTTTACTCCCAAAGACTATCTAGAAATAGAGAAAATTAGTTCCATTAAACATGAATATATACAAGGGCAAATCTTGGCGATGGCCGGGGCCAGTAAAGCCCATGTTATCATCACAGGTAATCTTTCAGCCCAATTAATTAATCATTTACGGGGTAGTGGTTGTCTTGCCTACGCTACCGATATGAAAGTGCGTCTCCCTAGCTTAAATATCTTCTATTATCCCGATTTTGCCATTACTTGTGACCAACGGGATCGAGTTTCCCAGGAAGATTTTATCCTGCATCCGCGAGTGATTATCGAAGTTTTATCCGACGACCCGGCAGCCTTTGATAGAGGCGATAAATTTGCCGATTATCAAACTATCCCCGAATTAGAGGAATATCTATTGATCGAGCAAAAACAAGTCCTAATCGAACAATATCAACGTCAATCTAATAACCTCTGGATTCCCCATATTTATCAAGGGGGAGATTTAATCACTATTAACTGTATTAACTTTTCTTGTCCGATAGAAATTCTTTATCAAAACCTAGAAATTCTTAGCTAGAATCTTGACCGTAAAAATAGTAAAATGGGGCTAGGTAATAGGATAAATTTACCCTATTTCCTAACCCCCTAACAACTTAAGATAATTAACCCCTTTGTCGAGTATTAATCACCTCACCGGCTGCATTAACTAACTCTAGCTGTAGCGGCATTTGTCCCATAGCGTGGGTGGAACAGCTTAAACAGGGATCATAGCAACGAATACCCGCTTCCACCCGGTTTAACATCGCTTCAGGAATTTCGCCACCATGGATATAATGTTGGGCGATTTGTTTCACCGTTTGATTCATGGCTAAATTATTATTACCCGTGGCAATAATTAAATTCACCGTTTCAATCAAACCATTTTCATCCACTTTATAATCATGGAATAAAGTACCCCGGGGCGCTTCACTAACCCCCACCCCTTGCAGATTATTAATTCCTGCTTCGGCGCGACAGCGTGGAGAAACTATATCGGGATCGTCGATTAAAAGTTCGATACGCTCTAAACAAGCCAAAATCTCCACTAAACGAGCATAATGATAGTAAAAAGAAGACGTGGCTACACCACCGACCCGATGGCGATATTCCCGTAACTCGATATCCGCTCCCTCCGTGCCAAAATGGGAACAAACATTTAAGCGGGCCAACGGACCGACTCGATAGATACCGTTGGGATAACCGAGGGGTTTATAGTAGGGAAACTTCAAATAAGACCATTTTTCTACTGATTCGCCGATATAATCGCGATAATTGTCTTCGCTCAGGTTATCGGCCACGATATTGCCTTGACTATCGGTAAAACGAATATGACCACCGTAGTGTTCCCACTCGTCCCGTTTACCGACTAATCCCATAAACAGGGAAGGGAAATTACCAAAAGCGGCGATTTCTATGGTTAAATCGTCCAGAAGTCTTTTAAACAGGTTTAAAGCCGTGTAAAGAGTCGCTTTAGACTCCGGCAGTCGTTCTTTAATCCATTGTCGCCCTTCTTCGCTCAAAGGGGAACGCACACCTCCCGGTACGGACCAAGCGGGGTGAATTTTTTTTGCTCCCAAAAGTTCAATAACTTTCTGTCCAAATTGACGTAAACGGATGCCCGCTCGCGCTAGGTCGGGATCGGCGGCGATTAAACCGAAAATATTCCGTTTAGCGGGGTCACTTTCCCAACCAAGCAGAAAATCGGGACTGCTAAGATGGAAAAAGCTTAAAGCATGGGATTGGGTTAATTGTCCCAAATTCATCAAGCGCCGCAGTTTTTCCCCCGCGGGAGGGATTTGCACCGCTAGAATTTTATCGCCGGTTTTGGCGGCACAAAGTAGGTGACTAACGGGGCAAATGCCGCAAATCCGGGCAGTAATTCCCGCCATTTCCCACATCGGCCGTCCCTCGCAGAATTTCTCAAAACCGCGATACTCGACCACATGAAAACGCACGTCATCCACCTCCCCCCCATCGTCAAGGAAAATCGAGATCTTGGCATGGCCTTCGATCCGGGTGACGGGATCGATAACGACGGTTTTAGTCATAGATAAGTCCTCATTGTTCAGGAGTTCCACAGAACGGCATTGTGGAGAGTGCGATCGAGCTTGGTTTCAACGATAATTTATCCCGATCTCCGCCCTGCTGTTTCTATGATAGTTATTACTCCCCTAGCAATCCTAATTTCCATAACAATTTTTCCCGATTCTCAATCGCAGCTAATTTGGCATTTTGTAGCAAATACTACAGAAAATAGTTCGGGAATCCGCAATGATTGTGTCTCTCTTTGCTGGTGTTGATCGGTCATCATATATATAGGAGTCGGTTCTCGGCTGTCAGTTTCCCTCTCAAGGCTGAGGGCGAAAGGGTCGGAAGTCAGCTAGATTGTTGACGGCTAATCGGGAAAATCACCTTTTTGTCTTGTAATCTTACCTAACAATATCAGCGGCACTGCCGAGGATTCAGGGAAAGGCGACCCAAAAACAAGCGATTGTAGTTGATAGCCCTTTGGTATAGTAGTTTTGTTCTAGATGTTGAAAAAAGAGGATAAACTTAACATCATACCAGAGAATGAATTAACTTTGAACCTTTAGGGGATTGCCCGCGTCTAAAAGCGCAGGATACAATCAAAGAAATTCCGAATCAAACTCATACCGACTTCAGATAAGCCAGACTCACCCGCGAGTCGGAATAGTAACAGACTTTTTCTGTGTCAAGGAGTCACCACCAAACCAATGCCCACCGCAAAAACCAACCAAACTCAACCACAGCCCACCCTCAATGCCGATATGGTGCGTACCTATCTGCACGAAATTGGGCGAGTTCCCCTCCTAACTCACGAACAAGAAATTATTTACGGCAAACAAGTCCAACGGATGATGAGCCTGTTAGAAGCGAAAGAAGCACTATCGAAGCAATTAGGACGGGAACCAGATCGCTTGGAGTGGGCGGATTCGGTGAATTTAAGCGAAAATGAACTGGATCGCGCCTTGAAGACTGGCGATCGAGCTAAACGGAAAATGATTGAAGCTAACCTCCGCTTGGTAGTTGCGATCGCAAAAAAATATCAAAAGCGGAACATGGAATTCCTAGATCTAATTCAAGAGGGTAGTCTGGGATTAGAAAGAGGTGTAGAGAAATTTGATCCCACCAAAGGTTATAAATTTTCTACCTATGCCTACTGGTGGATTCGACAAGCGATTACCCGTGCGATCGCTCAACAGGCCCGCACCATTCGTTTACCCATCCATATCACCGAAAAACTGAATAAAATTAAAAGAACCCAGCGCGAACTCGCCCAAAAACTGGGGAGAAGTGCCACTCCTGCCGAGATTGCCCTGGAATTAGAGCTTGAACCCGCTCAAATCCGCGAATATCTCAGTATGGCTCGTCAACCCATCTCCCTTGATGTGCGCGTCGGCGATAACCAAGATACGGAATTGTCGGAATTATTAGAAGATAGCGGAGTTTCTCCCGATACCTTCATCACCCAAGAGTTATTACGGCAAGACTTAGCCAATCTCCTGGCCGAATTAACCCCCCAACAACGGGAAGTGATTACTCTCCGTTTCGGTTTAACCGATGGCAAGGAGTTATCCCTAGCCAAAATCGGTCAGAGAATGAACATCAGTCGGGAACGAGTGCGACAATTAGAACACCAGGCCCTGGCTCATTTGCGCCGTCGCCGGGCTAACGTCAAGGAATATATTGTCGCTAGTTAGTAAAATTAGCAAATAACCAAAAAGGAGAGCTTGCGCTCTCTTTTTTTTCGGGTTTATTACTGAACTTCCCCCGTATGAATATACTAGCTAAGCTGTCAAGCATTTCAATTGCTTGTTGAGACGAGGCACTCATGCAAGAGGCAAGACCCCCCCCAACCCCCCACCCCCCCAATCCCCCGACATCGGGGGGGCAAGGGGGGGCAAGGGGGGGTCAGCTAATCTAAGGATAGGCGGTTAAGATGCGTCTTAGCTTATGGCTAAAAGTCTTACAGAGCCTGAGTTAAAGCAATACAATACCAATGAACTACTGGGTACAAACTCCTGAAATCTTTACGCAGATAGGGTTTGAAGCAAAAAATTTCCAATTTGACCATTATAGCTTGTTTCGGGGCAGAAAACCATCAAAAACATGGCTACAGAGGGAATCGCTTACTCTAGAGATTAATGACATCATCTGTGATCATCAGGTTAGCGATCACTATACAACCAACTCTAGGTCATCGCTCTACTCTAGATACAGTCAACGGTACAGCGGCTCGACGGCTCGACTGAGCTTCGCCGAACGTCTGAGCATCGCCGAACGTCCATTTTCCAGGGGAAAATGTCCCCAGTGGCGGCTTGTCAATTTTTTCTGAGAAGCTCCAGGCAGTAAGGATTTTGTCAATTTTTTAGTATTTCTGTGTGGGGGAAGTTCAGTTATTGCTAAGTAGTCGTGCAAAATTAATTTCCTAGTGAAGATAGGCAAGAGGCAAGAGGCAAGAGGCAAGAGGTGGTTAGATATGTGTAATTAATTTTGCTTAGGTACTTAAAGTTTTGTAACCCACTTTCCGCACTTCTTAACATTCAATTGATAATTTTTACTAATATATTGCTGACAACCCTTTGCCAGTAAGGACTATAGCTACAATGATGGATTTTTATCAAGGTGAAGAATTGTAATTTTTTTTTTAGAAAAAATCAATTATTGAAAATGTTCTTAATAGTAGTTTCTACAGTGAAGGTTTTTCGTCAAAACATCTTGGTGAATGTAAAAATATATAAAAGTATATGAAGATGTGCGAAATGTTGTTTGGAACTAATCTTAATAAAAAAGTGGAGATTTTCTGCGTTTCCTTGACGACAAGATTGAGAAGATATTCTGTTGACTATCTAAATTATTTCTTAAGATTGTCTATGAGTGCCGGAGCAGGGAGAGGCAGTTTGAGTACTTGTGCTAAAATTCTCAATTTTCAGTGATTTTAAGCGATTTTTAGCCATTTTTTTTGATCAAATCTCCCCAAAAAAAGATTTAACCTTCACCAAAAAAACACATAAAACGGCTTGACTTTTCAAATTGCAGTGTCTAGACTTAGGGTTAGGTCAAGAATTATTTTGTAGGGCAGAACAAGTCCGCAAATATTTTTCTTTAACCGTTGAAATAAATTGAATTTGAACTTGGTAAGTTATGAAGAATTCAACCCCAATCAAAAGATTGTCACTAATCGCTTCTGGAGTGGCTCTTTCCACCTGTGTTTTAGCCGTTGATAGAGCTAATGCCCAGCCAACCGTTCTTGATTTTGAGGGATTGCAAAATTTCGAGGAAATTCGTGACTTTTACAACAATGGTACGGGGAGCCTCGGTTCTAAAGGTACTAACTACGGTGTCAGCTTCAGTACTAATTCTTTAGCAATTATTGAAAATGTTGCGGGTGGTTCGGGTAATATTGGAGGTTTACCTAGCCCGGTGACGGCCGCCTTTTTCCTGGGTGGAGCCGCAAATACCATGAATGTTGCGAAAGGGTTTACCGGGTTATCTTTTTTCTACTCTGCCGTCAATAACCCCGGTTTTGTCAACATATACGACGGACTAGATGGTACAGGAAACGTGCTGGCTACAATTAATCTACCCACGACTCCTAATGGTGGGGGGGACCCCGCTTGTAACTTCAATAATTTCTGTCCTTTCGTCCCTGTGGGGGTGACATTTAATGGAATTGCTAAATCCGTTGACTTCGGTGGTTCTGCCAATCAAATTGTCTTCGATAACATTGAAATTACCCTAGTTTCCAGAACTACGGTTCCCGAACCTGCGTCAGTCTTAGGCTTACTTGCCATCGGTGCTTTGGGTGCAGGTTCGGCTTTGACGCGCAAATTATTAAAGTAGGAATCCGACTGAGAAAATCACTACTTAAACATCGATCACTAAAAGCGATCGCACTCAATCAATGCAGTGCGATCTTTTTGAGCGTCAGTCCTCAGCCTTGAGAGACTTTGTACCTCACCAGTCTGAAAATTGTATAATATAGAATCCCGATTAGTTTTTCCCTGTGGCAGTTCCGTTATGACTAGAGCGACAGAAACAGCGACCCCAACACTATACGAAGCAGATTTTTATCTCTGGCTAAAAACCACGGCAGAACAATTAAAAAAAGGCCAGTTTGCCGAGGTGGATTTAGACAACTTAATTGAGGAGATTGAATCGATGGGGAGAAGTGAAAGACACGCGCTCAAAAGTCTTTTAACTCGTCTCCTAGAACATTTACTCAAATTAACTTACTGGCAATCGGAAAGAGACCGGAATGGCAATCATTGGAATGGAGAAATCAATAATTTTCGGGCAGAAATTCAAGATTTACTGGAGGATAGCCCTAGTTTAAAGCCCTATCTTCGGGAGATTTTTGAGCCATCCTACCATACAGCTTTAGAGGCCGTCCGGAAAAAAATGGGTTTATCCCCCGGCGGTTTACCCAGTCAGATAATTTTTAATCTCGAACAGGTTTTAGATCATCAATGGCTGCCAATCGATTGGCAATAAACTATTGACTATCTAAATCACTCCTTAAGACTGGGCTAGAGTTGGGAGAAAAGAGCTTTTTGCCGTGATCGCATCAGTGAACTGAAAACTCAAATCTGATAACTGATAACTGGTAACTGATAACTGATAACTGATAACTGATCTGGTTTTATTCAAGCAATTTCTTCAGTAGGGCATCCACTTCCTTCAGGCCGGATTGATTATTTTTTAGCACATAAACCGCTCGCGCTTGCTTAAAAGCTTCCTCCGCCTCTCTTTTTCGTCCCCGGCCCGCGTAGGCCCGACCGAGATTAAGATAGACATCGGCGTTATTGGGGGCGATTTCGGCCAAATCTTGATAGGCGATAATTGCTGCAAGATAATCTTTTCTGGCCAGATGGATGCGACCGATTCCCGCTTGTGCTTCCAACGATTGGGGTTGTAGGAAAACAGCCCGACGATAAAAGGGAAGAGCCTCGTCAAAACGCTCTTGTTTTTCAAGTAAAATCCCTATTTTTAGCTGAATTAAAAAATTTCCTGCACTTTGTCGCTCTATTTCTTTTAAAATCTGGGTTCCACCATTTAAATCGCCCTGTTTGAGCAAAAGGCTGGCCAGTTGCAATCTTAATTCACTATTGTTAGGGAATCTTTGCAGGGATTTTTGGAGAAAATCGAGGGCTTCGCTGCTTTTATTCTGTTCGATCAAGGCTTTACCCATGATTTCGTGGGCTTGCTGATTATTGGGGTCGAGAGCTAAAACCCATTGGTAAACTTCGCCCGCTTTAGCATAGTTTTTTTGGCGTAATAATACCACCCCTAAACCGAGGTAGTGTTGGACGTTTTTCGGTTCTATTTGGATAGCGTAGTAGTAAGCGGTGGCTGCATTATCATAATCGCCGATATTAGCCAAACTATAACCGAGAGCATGGAAAAAGTCAGGATTACTCGGATCGAGACTTAAAGCTTTTTGGTATGCTTGGGCGGCGGCGTTATAATCCCCTTGCCGCGTTTGTAAAAAGCCGATCCCGGAGAAAATTCTGGCATTATTGCCATCAAGGGCGGCAGCCCGCTCGTAAACGGCTATAGCTTCCCCATAATTGCCATTTTTGACCAATTGCCGCGCTTGACGCAGTAGTTCGTTAACCTGTGAATCCTTGCTCACGATTGCCCCCGCCGGATTATCAGCGATCGCAATTGAGGGAGAGAAACAGCCCCCCGCGAGAAGACCGATGAGCAAGATTAAACGGGTAAATTGTTTCATCGCTTTACCTTTGTTAACGATTCTTAATTAAAGTTTATTGTAAATAGTATTGACAAAAATCAACTATTCTGCATCACCCTTGAACGAGATTATTGCGGGCCTCTTGGGCGACTTGGGCGCTTTTGTCGTTGGTTAACTGGGTCAAAACAGCGATCGCATCCTGTCCCCCTAAGCGGCCTAAAGCTTGAGCGAGACGATAGCGCAGTTGCCAGTCATCATCATTAGCCAAGGGAACGAGTAAAGAGACGGCGCGAGGGTCGCCTAGTTCCCCAAAAGCACTAACGGCGGCCGTTTTGACCAATTCATTATCGGAGTTAAGGGCGATTTCCAGCAGTTCAAAGCCCCGGGGTTCCCCCAATTCGCCCAAAGCTGCCACAATGCTAAATTGAATTAACCAGTCGCTGGATTGTTGATAGACAGCCACCAGATCATCGTAGGCTGCCGTTAATTTTAAGCCCCCGATCGCATCGGCCGCGGCTGCTTTCACGTCTCCTTCCGGATCATTCAACAAGCGATCGCGCAGAATAGTTAAGGTCAGATCAAGATTCTGACGACCGAGGATATCTAACTGACTTACCGCCGAATAACGCACCCTAGCGTTACTATCGTTAATTAAAGGCTGTAACATCTCGAAGGCGATTTCTGGGTCTAAATAACGCAGTTGATTAACTCCCGATAAGCGATGGCCATAATCATCGGAATCGAGCAGCCGTTGCACGGATTCGGGGGAATAATTCATAATTTGATGACACCCTTAACAATTGGACTGGTATTAATTGTCCCATGAATAGTTATCGACTCCTGACTATTTTGATCATGTTTAGTTCCCCGGTTTTTTGGGGCTGTAGTCCTCCCCCTCCCCTTAAAAAAGAACCTACGGCCGAGATGCTCGTTTCTCCTTCTCCCAGTCCGATTATTTCCGCATCAGACATTAAAGCCGCTAATCGTTATCGTCAATTGGGATTACAGTATCGTCAACAGGGAGATTTTGTCAAAAGTATTGAAGCTTTTAAAAAATCGGTACAGTTAAACCCCAATCATCTAGACGGGAGAGTAATTTTAGGCTGGACACAACACCTAGCTAAACAACCTTTAGCGGCACAAACAACCCTCGAAGAAACGATTAAAATTGCTCCCGATCATGTTGCGGCTTATAATGCTTTGGGTATTGTTTATCTTGTCGGTGGTCATCTTGAAAAGGCCGTAGTTACGCATACTAAAGCCGCTAATTTAAAACCCGATAATGAAATTGCCTACTATAATTTGTCCCTCGCCTATCATCGCTTAAAAGATTTTAATTCAGCTATTACTAACGCTGAAAAAGCAATTAAATTAGAGCCAAATAATCCCCATCCTCTTGTGGCTTTGGCAATGGTATATTTAGATCAAGGTGATAGTAAAAAAGCGCGGGATACCTACAAAAAGGCTAGGGATTTAGACGGTCGTTATCGCCAAAAATGGTTTCTGGCACACCTGAAGGAAGCGGGTTTTAGTCAGGAGCAAATTAAATTAGTCGAAAAGTTACTATCCGAGATTTAAAATTATTATTTACTCTTAAGATGCCTGTCGATGTCCCAGTTTTAGGAAAATAGTTTCTAAATCTTCGCAGCAAGTATAAAACTCGCTTAAGGTCAGACCAGAAACCACTAAAGATTTCAACAATTCGGCACTATCTTCTATGGTTCCCGTAAATTTAACCCGGAGAGTATTAGTATTAATAATTCTTTGCCAACTTTCCACAAAAACACATTGTTTAAGAGCCGTTTCCAAGGCTTCTAAATTGCCTAGAGTCGTAATCTGCAAGTATTGGCCAGCTAGACGTTGATTTAATTCTTGTAAAGAGGTACTTTCCACTAGATAACCTAATTCCATGATGCCCACAGAACTACAAAGTTCGGCTAAATCACTAAGGACATGGGAGGAAATTAAAATAGTCATACCTGCCGATTGTAAGACTTTAATAATCTCACGAAATTGTAAACGAGCGATCGGGTCTAATCCAGAAACCGGTTCATCGAGAAGTAAAATTAAAGGTTCATGGATAATTGTTCGGGCTAAACTTAAACGTTGTTTCATCCCCCGGGATAAAGTAGCGATAAAACTATGGCTTTTACCGGTTAATTGTACCAGTTCTAGAACCTCATAAATGCGGCGATGACGTTGGGAGCGAGGGATATGATAAAGACGGGCAAAATAATCCAGATAATTCCAGACATTTAGGTCATCATAGAGGGGAAAATTATCGGGTAGATAACCTAAATTTCTTTTGAGACGGGGATTACTATCATTTCTTAAAAGACGTTCTCCGTGCAGATATATTTCTCCGGTTGTCGGTTCTTCCGCTGCCGCTAACATCCTAATTAAAGTGGTTTTTCCCGCTCCATTTGGACCGATTAACCCGTAAACTTCCCCCTCTTCAATCTGTAAATCCACTTGATTAACGGCCCCATGGCGGTCAAATTGTTTGGTTAAACCAACGGTAGCAATGGCTAATTCGGGTGTGTTCATAAAGTTTTTTAGTTAGGTTCTCACGGTGACTCGCTAACCAGGAATACAGGGTTTATCTCCCATGACTTCTGCCGGTTGTTGTTAAATTTTTTGAGCCTTCATATCTTCTCAGTATATTCTTACCTAATAATTTTCGGTGAAAACACCTAAAAATAAATCTTTTCTGCCGGGGGTGATAGTTTTGCCAGTCATTTGGGTATCTTAGGGGTGTAGACTAATAACATGGTAGTATTTTCCCTGAGATCATGACGGATACAATCATCGAGGTGGAAAATTTAGGTAAGCGATATGTTCTCGACCATCAACAGGAACGAGAAAAGTACACTGCTTTGCGCGATGTGATTGCCCAGGGGGTAAAATCGGCGTTAAAGGGTTTCGGTGGCAAAAAAACCGAGACTAAGGAGGAATTTTGGGCGCTGAAGGATGTCTCTTTTGAAGTCAAGCGCGGCGAAGTGGTGGGAATTATTGGCCGCAATGGTGCGGGAAAATCGACTCTTTTAAAGATTCTCAGCCGGATTACGGAACCAACCACCGGACGAGTCCGCTTAAAGGGACGGGTAGCGAGTTTATTGGAGGTGGGGACGGGTTTTCACCCGGAGTTGACGGGAAGGGAAAATATCTATCTCAATGGTGCGGTGTTGGGGATGATGCGGCAAGAAATCGATCGCAAGTTCGATGAGATAGTGGCGTTTGCCGAGGTGGAAAAGTTCCTCGATACTCCCGTTAAGCGCTATTCTTCGGGGATGTATGTGCGTTTGGCTTTTGCGGTGGCGGCACACCTAGAACCGGAGATTTTAGTAGTAGATGAAGTCTTAGCGGTGGGGGATGCGGCTTTTCAAAAAAAGTGTTTAGGAAAGATGGGTGATGTGGCAAGTAAGGAGGGGAGAACGGTTTTATTTGTTAGTCATAATATGGCGGCAGTAACCCAATTATGTGTCAAAGCTATATATTTGAAACATGGAAAACTTAATGCTTTAGGAGATGCTAGTTCAGTTTTAACAGAGTATTTAAATTCCTTACAAACCACGAAATCCAAATATAGGATTGATGATAATAAGCATTTAAATCATAAAAAAGTTTTTTTTAAAGAAATAGAAATTATCAATCACGAGGGTTTAGAGACAATTGAATTTGATATACGCTACCCATTCTTTATTAAACTCAAGTATGAAGTTCTAGAAAACACCCCCAATTTAGAGATTACTGTTCGTATAGACACAAAAGACGGCAGGACTATTTTAAGTTCTCATCAATCTCATTGCTATCAGCAACATGAAAAAAATACTCAAAAAGGTACTCATCTCGTGTATGTGAAAGTTCCTGAAATGTTTTTAATGCCAGACAGCTATTTATTAACAGTTGGTGCTCATCAGCCTATGGTTGAAATGTACGATCTTCATGAATCTTTGATCAGTTTTTGTATCATAGAAACAGGTTCTTTATTTTCACGTTACGGGCGGGATCAACATAGAGGATTAATCATATCTAACTTTCAATGGAATAATTCTATTGACGACTTAAATAAAAGTCTTTTTTAAAAAATTAGGGGCAAAATGTACGAGTTTATTATTATTGGTGGCGGTATTACTGGAGTTACTTTAGGTCGTCTCTTACAAATGAGTGGTGTAAATAACTTTATAATTCTTGAAGCGGAGTCAGAAGCTGGGGGACTATGTAGAACAAAATTGATTGACGGGCATTATCTAGATATAGGTGGAGGACATTTTCTTTGTACAAAATATCCTCAAGTGTATGATTTTATCTTTTCGCACATACCAAAAGAAGAATTTAATTTTTTTGACCGGGTTTCTAAAATCAGAGTTGAAGGGGAGATAATTGATTATCCTATTGAGTCTAATTTGTGGCAGTTGTCAACAGAAAAACAAATTGACTATTTAATATCAGCAATTCAAGCTGGAGATTTTACAGGAGTCAAAGAACCTTGTAATTATGAGAAATGGATTAAGTGGAAGCTTGGTAATAAGATTGCCAGTTTTTATATGATCCCCTATAACAAAAAAATCTGGGGTGTAGAGCCTAACGAGCTAGATATAGACTGGCTACATAAGATACCCAGTGTTAAAACTAGAGAAATTCTGGAATCTTGTCTAAATAAACTATCTGATCGAAGAAAAATGCCTAGCCACAATGGATTTTATTATCCAAAGATGGGAGGTTTTCAAACTATTTTTGATGTTATTTATAAAAATGTGGTAGATAGAGTAATGCTGAATGAAAAAGTTATTGATTTAGAATATCGAGATAACTACTGGTTGGTTAATTGTGAGTATAAAGCTAAAAAAGTTATTAATACCGCACCGTGGAATCACTTGCACAAAGCACTAAATGTCCCTGCTAGTCTAGAAGATTGTTTTGAGCGATTGAAGAATAATTCTATTGTTGTATCGCTATGGGAACAAGAATATAACCATGATTGGCATTGGTGTTACGATCCAGATTTATCCTTAGAATATCATCGAGAGTTTTTTATTCATAATTTTGCTCCTCATAGTTTGTCAACGGGTATGTATACCGAGACTAACTTGACCAGATGGCCTGGTTCAGAAACTTCGTGGTCAAATGGGAAAAAACCAATTGTTGAACATATTAATGCTGTAGCTTACCCTGTTCCCGTAGTCGGTCATTCAAAAGCAATTTCTACTATTCTAGAACATTATGAAATACAAAATTTATTTGGAGTTGGACGATGGGGGCAATGGCAATACTTTAATTCAGATGTTTGTATTCTAGAAGCGATGAAGTTCATTAAAGCAAAAGTTTTGTAAAGATTATGATTATTAAAAAAATCCTAGTAAAAATCAAATATCATCTAACTGAATTACAAGAGAAGTTACAGAATTACATTGATTGGAAGCTTCTAAATTTTAAGTTAAACTTAAAAAATGATACTTGGTATATGATTTGCCCTTACGGTATTGGTGATATCTACTTGGTCTGCTCGTTAGCGGAAGAATTTCTATTAAAACATGGAGGAAAAAAAATAGTATTTATTATAAAAAAGAATCACTTATCTATCAAGGATTTATTTTCTAATCAAAGCCGAGAGTTTGTAGTTTTAGACGATTTTAACATGAAAGCTTTGACCAAGCATGGTTGTTTTAAAATTGGTCATCCTTTTATTGGACATCCAGAATTTTTGAGACCAGATTTTGTTAAAATTTTAGGTAACAATAATATAAATTTACTGAGTATTTACAAAGAGATTTTTAATCTTTCTGCTAATTGCTCTTTATCTAAACCTCAAGTTTCTAAGAATTTAATGAATGCCTCTAAAGAAAAATTTTTGTCTTTAGGGTTACCGCCTAATAAAACTGTTATTCTCGCACCAGATGCTAAATCTTTAGATACTTTTCCTTTTCAATTTTGGGCAAAAATATCTGAAAAGTTAAATAAAATGGGATGGGTAGTTTGTATTAATTGTGTGCAAGAAATTGTCAATATAATCCCAGAAACTATTCCCATTAACTTTTCTTTAAATGAAGCGATTACTATGGTAGAAATGGCGGGATGGGTCATTGCATCTCGAAGCGGACTATGTGATTTAATTTCTTCTGCAAATTGTCGGTTAAGTGTAATTTATGTAAAACAAAGATGGTATGCTGGTACATCTTTTACAGGCTCTAGTTTACGGTTAATGGGTTTGTCAGATAAAGTTCTAGAATATGAGTTCGATAAGGATGAAAATATGGATTTGATGATCTCACAAATTTTACACCCTTCGTGATACACTTACTGTGTTAGAACTAAAAAAGGGTTAATTTATCGTAAACTATAGAAGGTAAAATATGAAAGTTTCAGTGATCACAGTCTGTAGAAATTCAGAAGCATATATAGAAAAAGCGATCAAGAGTGTAATCTCACAAACTTATAAAGATATTGAGTATATTATCATTGATGGTGATTCTCAAGATAAAACTAAACATATAATTGAAAAATATGCCGACTATATAACCTGTTTTGTTAGTGAACCAGATAGCGGCATTTACAATGCGATGAATAAAGGAATAAAAATTGCTACCGGTTCTTATATTCAATTTTTAAATTCAGATGATTACTTCTATGATAATAATGTGGTCAAAGATGTAGTTGAGTTTATCGAATACAATCCAGATAGTGATATTGTTTATGGAGATGCACACATTAGATCGAATCCTAAAATATCAAAAAATTCTTTTATAGTTAAATCTCCATTGCCCGAAGAAATTCCAGATGCTCTAATTTATGGTGTTTTGTTTCTTCAGGGATCTATATTTTTTAAATCGAGTACTTTTTCAAAATTAGGTTATTTTAATGAAAAATACAAAATTTCATCCGATTATGAATATTACTCAAGATTTTTAAATTATCCCGATCTCATTATACGTTATTACTCTCGAAACATTTTCTCTTATTACGCAGGGGGACTTTCTGGAAATGTTTCTGTAACACTTCAAGAAATGTTTCAAATTCAAAATGAAATTGATCTTTTTAGAAACAATTACTGGCAAAATAGAAGAATATTAAAGTTTCAAAGTACAATAGTGGAGCTTAATCGGTCTTTATACAACGCATTAGAAGCTTCTGAAAAGCAACGACGTTTTATACAAAATCTTAAAAACCCTTTATTTGTATTAAAAATGATAGCAAAGTATTTGCGGCTTAAAGTTTTAAGAAAAAAAAATGTATCGATTCTCGATGGTCTGAAATTATAGCATTTAGTCGAAAACAACAGAAGTAATAATAGAGAAGGTCTAATTATGTCTCTTAATATCGCTTACGAAATTTCTATTTTGGGAAGTTTTTACGGATTGCTAGATCCGAAAACTGGAATATATAGAGTAACCGAAAAAGTTTTGTTTGAAATCTTAAAATCCGAAGAAATTCAAGTTACTCTCAACAGCTTATGTAGTGAAACTCCAGCAATGGCATCGATAAATTGTTCTCTCTATATATCCAATTTTCTTGAAGATAAGTCTTGTCAGTTTATCAACACTTTTCAAAGTAAATATAAGCTTGAATGGTTGTATAAAAGCCTATTCTTGCGTTATTTTTCTTCTGAGTTTCAAAAATTACCGAAATATTCTTTTGACTCGATTTTAATTCGAGGAATGTTGAAAGTTATGGAAAAAACTCGCTTAAATTTGCTAGATAACCACAAGTTTTTTAACCCGCAAGAATATGATCTTTTACATTCCCCCCACTATGCTTTACCTCCGGAAGAACTTACAGGAAACCTGCCTCGATTATTAACCATCTATGATTTAATCCCAATTAAGGCTACTGAATTCGTTCCTCCTTCTCTCACTAACTATTTCCAAAAAATTATTAATAGTGTTAACATTCAAAAAGACTGGGTAACTTGTATTTCCGAATATACTCGTCAAGAATTTTGTGAATATACAGGAATGTCACTAGAAAGAGCATTTGTTACCCCTCTAGCTGCCGATGAACAATTTTATCCCGTTGATAACCCAGAAGAAATACAACTAACTCGTCAGCGTTACAATCTTCCCGAAGGGGATTACTTTCTCTGTTTAGCTAGTCATCTTGAACCTCGCAAAAATATTCCCTTTCTCATCCGAAGTTTTATTCAACTCATCAACGAACAACCAAACTTAGATATTAACCTAGTATTAATTGGTAGCTTGAGACATAAGCGACCTGAAATTATCAGTCTCATGGAAGAATTGCGAGCCTATAGTCAACGAATTATCTTTACTGGTTATGTTCCCGATGAAGACTTAAGCGCTTTGTATAGCGGTGCTAAAGCTTTTATTTTCCCATCACTACAAGAGGGATTTGGATTACCTATTCTCGAAGCAATGCAGTGCGGAACTCCTGTTATTTCCTCTAATGCTACTTCTTTACCCGAAGTTGCTGGAGAGGCAGCCATTTTAATCAATCCTTACGACAAAGACGAACTCTCTCAAGCGATGTTGAATTTACTTTCTGACGAAAACTTGAGAAATGAGTTAACCCAAAAAGGATTAGAAAGAGCTAAACAATTCAGTTGGTCAAAATGCGCCCAAGAAACAGTAGAAATATACCAAAAAATTGCCAAATAATATATTTAAAGCTATCAAAAATATAGCCAGCAAATGTGGATTAAATTTTTCTTGGTTTGTTTTCCCTAGTATCATCAACTTTGTCTTTCATTTTCTAGAGAAATACCGTATATTTTGCCTTGCTTAAACGACTAATAAATAATCATAAAAATATCTTATTTTCTTTCATCTTAAATATTAGCTGATGGGCAAAAGGTTTATGATTATGTCCAATCTTTGAAAGCGATCAAGTATAATATAAGAACAGATATTCTCTTGCTTAAAACTATGGTTGCTACCACCTCCCCCCAAACCCAAGCAGAAAATCCTGTCAGTGATATTCTCATCGAAAAAATCGGCCAACTTTGCCGAGCGAGTCGCTCAACTACCCCCCGAAGTTATCGAGCAACTCCCCACTGATTCCTCAGAAAACCTCGATCATTATCTATACGGAGCGCCCAAAAAGTGAAATTAATTTTTAATTAGAGCGTATATATAAGGTATATAGACTACAGAAAACAACCCTAACTCAAAAACTTATGCTAACTACTGTTACTATTGAAATCGACCCTTCCCTACTGCAAAAAGCAGAAGCATGGGCAAAAAATCATCAGCTTTCTTTATCGGCTGCTATCTCCCATCTATTGCAACAATTACCAGAGCTAGATTATGAAAATCAAAATCTAGCGAGTACCATCTCGCAGAAATCTGGACGACGCAGTATTTTGGAGTTAGATGGATTAGGGCAAGAAATTTGGCAAGGAATTGACGCTCAAATGTATATCAATGAGGAGCGAGATTCATGGAATGGTTAAACTTGCTCAAAAATCAGGTAGTAGGTTTAGATACCGCTCCTCTCATCTACTTCATTGAAAAAAATTCCCTTTATTATTCAATAGTTCAGCCTTTCTTCTCTCTTGTTGCCCAAAGACATTTTCAGGTAGTTACCTCCGTCATCACAGTTGTAGAAGTTTTAGTATATCCACTCCGGATGGGTAATCTAGAACTTGCTCAACAGTATCGGGATATTCTTAGCAATCAAGCCGAATTATCCGTTTTAACTGTAACAGAAACAATTGCGGAACAAGCGGCACAATTAAGAGCCACTTACAATCTTCGCACACCAGATGCTATTCAATTAGCAACGGCTCTTAATCAGAAGGCATTTTTCTTTTTAACCAATGATAATCGTTTACCTCAATTGGAAACCCTACAAATTTTAATGCTGAATTCTTTAAAATAAAATTACTTGATAAGTTTCTTGATTAGAGCTTATTATCAATTATTTCCTTTTTTATTACACAGATTATCTTTTCTGCGAAAGATGATTAAAAGAAACACAATATATATATTTTGAAAAAGTTCATCGATAAAACACATTTATTAAATAAATTCTAGTAAAATATAAGGATAACCCTTAACTGTCTCAAAACCATGATTGCTACCACCTTCCCCCAAACCCAAGCAGAAAATCCTCTCAGTGATATTCTCATCGAAAAAATCAGCTAACTTTCCCCCTCCCAACATGCCGAGCGAGTCGCTCAACTACCCCCCGAAGTTATCGAGCAACTCCCCACTGATTCCTCAGAAAACCTCGATCATTATCTATACGGAGCGCCCAAAAAGTGAAATTAATTTTTGTCGATACTTTATACTGGGTAGCCTTAGCTAACTCAAGGGATCAATGGCACGAAAGAGCAATTGAGTTACAAAAAACTGTATCCAATCACCGCTTAATCACCACAGAAGCAGTTTTAATTGAATTTCTCAACTATTTTTCTTCCTTTGGTTCTTTCATGCGTCAAACCGTAGCAGGAATTACCCATGATATTCTTGATGATCCCGATATAGAGGTGCTGCCCATAAATTCATCGCTGTTTTTATCGGGATTAAACCTATAGGAACAAAGACTAGATAAAGGTTATAGTATGGTCGATTGTATCTCGATGATGACCATGAAAAATCGAGATATAAGCGAAGTTCTTACTCACGATAAACACTTTAGTCAAGAGGGTTTTAATATCCTTCTTTGAAATCTAGTTTATTGTCATTTACTTTTTATGACAAATACCCAAAAATAACCGTAATCTATGACCAAAAAAGCCGATATAGGTAGTAAAAGACTAATCAGTTTAGCCCCTGATAATTGGGCAAGATGGTTAACCCAACAACCCGACGTACAAGTGCAGGAATTTCTTAGCTCAGAATTTCAATGGGTGAGTCGTGCCAACGATGTTCTCCTAAAAGTTTATAGCCCCCAAGAGGGAGAATTTTTGCTCCTTAACGAAATCCAATTGCGTTACACAAAGCAAATGCCCCAAAGAATCCGAGCTTACGCAGCCTTAGCCACAGAACGCTACAATTTACCCGTTTATCCCGTCTTAGTTAACATTTTACCCCATCAAACTAACGCCAGGATTCCTGGCCGTTATAGCTCAGAATTTCTGGGAATCCGAGCCTATCAAGAATATCGAGTAATTAACCTTTGGGAAGTATCAGCAGAAATAGTATTTCGAGAAAAAATATCGACACTTTTGCCT
>VYLR01000279.1_pt1 | contig 25396 bp, 29 predicted proteins | sample 5114291 | NCBI WGS metagenome assembly VYLR01 (sample SAMN12291774, study PRJNA351875) | freshwater metagenome | isolation source: freshwater lake | place: USA: Michigan, Lansing Lake | collected 2013-08-14 | reverse complement strand
GAATCGGAGACGACGTTTTGGTCTGAGATTTAATTTAATCGCTGGCATTTACAACTACGAACTTGCTTTAGGCTATAATCAAGTAGCTGAATAAGACTTTTGCAGGAGGTCTATACCATATATGAAAATCGCTTATATTATTCCTCGTCTCAAAGATAGTGGTTTAACGAGAATACCCCTGTGGCTGTCTAATAGTTTTTATCCTGAGCATGAGGTGAAGGTATTCTATTTCAGTGAAACTAATTCTCAAGAAAAATGCCTCAGCTTTAATGCTCCTGTTCAAAGAATAAGTTTCGACGGCTTTTGTCAAGAATTAAAAGATTACGATATAGTCCACTCCCATGGATTAAAACCCGATCTGTACCTTGCCATTAATTACCACAAGATTAAGGGCATAAAGATTACAACCATTCATGGCTATCACGTCGATGAACTCAGCTACGACAAAGGCTCTCTACTAGGGTATATATGGGGAAACTTATGGAACCTAGCCTGCCGAAAATTAGATTTAGCAGTTTGCATAAGTCAGACAATGGAAAGATACTATCAAGGACTTGGCTATAAAAATACCACTGTAATTTACAATGGAATAAAAAAAATGGATGACAGTGTAAAGATAATCAAAGGGAGTGATATAAAAACTGGGGATAAAATTGTAATAGGTACAGTTTCTATCCTAAATAAAAGAAAAGGAGTGGAGCAAATTATCCAAGTATTACAGAAAAATACCCTGTGCCATCTGATAGCAGTAGGGGGAACACCTCAAGACATTAATCGATTGCAACTCTTGGCAGAAAAACTAGGAGTTGCTCAAAGATGTGTTTTTACAGGCTATCGAGAAAATCCCTGGGAAACCGCGATTAATATTGACGTTTTTGTTTTTCCATCTCGCTCGGAAGGATTTGGTTTAGCTCTAGTGGAAGCAGCTAATTTAGAAATTCCGATTATCTGTTCTGATATTCCGACATTTAGGGAAATCTTTCGAGAAAATGAAGTAACTTTTTTTCAGCTTGATGATATAGACGACTTGAACAACAAAATACTTATGCTAGATGAAATTAAAGACAAAGTTTCTCTGGCTAAGTTAAAAGCTGAAAAACTTTTTTCTTTGGAAAGTATGTCTTACAATTACTATCAGGAGTACAAAAAATTAATTGATGCTAATTAGCCACTATGAACTATAACCATATATAAAAATAAAAGGAGTATCTATTGAGATGATTGGGATTTGTAATTTGTGCGGTTCTGTGGTGGTTCGGATACATCCAGGATATTTTGGTACTCGTTGTTTAAACTGTAGATCTACTAAAATTCATAGAGCAGTTGGTTTAACAATTGAATCTCTAAATTTTTCAACCAGTCCCTCTGTTTACGAGTTGTCTTCTCGCGGAGCTTTCTATAAATTCTTAAAAGGTAAATTTAAAAATTTATACTTTTCTGAATACTTTGATGATGTACCTCTAGGGTTGATGAAGAACTCTGTTGTCTGTCAAGACGTTCAAAATCTTTTTCTCAACGACGAATCTTTTGATTTAGTGACTTCCACCGAAGTTTTTGAGCATGTTCCTGATGACAGCAAGGGTTTTTCTGAAATTTACAGAGTCCTAAAAAAAGATGGATACTTTATCTTTACCGTGCCTTTATCAGATAACCCGAAGACAGTTGAAAGATGTTTCTTACAGCCTGATGGGACTATCATACATCAACTTGAGCCGGAGTATCATGGCGATCGGATTCGAGGACAGGGAAGAGTTCTTGCCTTCAGAAATTACGGATTGGATATAACTAAGCGGTTAGAAAGTTGTGGTTTTCACGCTGAAATACGTCTGGTAAACTCGAGGCGCAATGTAATTGAAGATCAGAAGGTTATTATAGCCAAAAAAATATAGTTTTATGACTTTCACTAAAAAATCAACTGGAGATGAGAATAAAATGTTAATTTCCTGCAAATACAACTTTCTTTTTATCCATAATCCCAAAGTAGCGGGGTCTTCTTTGGAGAAATCTCTGAGAAAAATTATCTTAAATGACTGGGAATATTTTAACTATAAAATTGATTGGGTATTGCAGAGACTTAACTTTCGTTTGGGGAATAAAGTTAGTCTTCGCAATTACCTTTATTCTGACCCTATGGGTTGGGTTTATGATTCTTTTAAATTTCCTCAAGGCTATTTGAATCCTCACGCTTCAGCCCTAGATGTTAGAAACCTAATTGGTCAAGATAAATATAATGAATTTTTCAAATTTGCCTTTGTCAGAAACCCTTGGGATTTACAGGTATCAATATATAAATATATCTGTTGGAGAAAGCTGCATCCTTTACATTATGTGGTTAGAGCGATGAGTTTTGAGGAATATATATATTGGAAAGCTCAAAGAGGGATAGGCCTGCAAAAAAAGGTTTTTAGCTGATGAAAATGGCGAGATTATCCTGGATTTCATCGGTAGATTTGAGACTTTACAAAAAGACTATGAGAGAATACTATATAGCATTTTTCAGTCTGCTGAGGTACAAAAGTTATGGGTTTTAGGCAAAAGGCAAGAGGCAAAAGGCAAAAAGGAAGAAAAATAGGTGTACCTCACTAGCTTAGGAAACGCTATAATTGCTTAAGTTACCAGAAGTAAAACTAGCAAGCGTCAATCAAAATCATCAACGTTAGCGAGACTACAGGAGTTATTATAACGAAGAAACTAAAAATATTATTAGTGAACATCTCAAGGAAGATATAGAACTGTTTGGATACTCTTTTTAGTAAAAGATAGCTTTAGATACTTATGCAACTTACTGCCTCCCTTGTCCTTTACAAAAATGACCCAGAGATAGTTACTCAAGCAATTAAATCTCTGTTCAGCACACCAATAGAAATTAATTTATCAGTAGTAGATAATTCTCCTACTGATGAACTCAAAAAAATATTCGATAATTTTCAGGAATACGATATAGATTATTACTTCAATAAGGGTGATAACGTTGGTTTTGGCAAAGCACATAACCTAGCTATTGCTAGGTCTAAAAAGTATGATTATCATTTAGTTATCAATCCCGATGTTTATTTTGATAATAATGTAATCACCGAACTTATTCACTACCTCGATAAGCATCAAGATGTGGGATTGATTACTCCAAAAATATCTTACCCTAACGGGGGCATCCAATACCTTTGCAAGCGTCAACCTACGGTTTTGACCTTATTTATTAGACGTTTTATTCCTAAAAAAATGCAATTTCTTTTCAAAAAGAGATTGGACTGGTATGAAATGCGAGATATTAGCTATAACCAGATAATGGAAGTGCCGATTATTAGTGGCTGTTTTATGCTATTTAACAGAAAATATTTAGATGAGATTGGCTACTTTGATAAAAATATGTTTATGTATTTTGAAGATTATGATTTGACCCTTAGAATGTCTAAAAAATACAAAACCATACTTTATCCCCATGTAAATATTTATCATCATTGGGCAAGAGGAGCGCACAACTCTACTAAACTGGCTATAGTTTTTGCTCAATCGGCTGTGTATTTTTTTAATAAACATGGTTGGAAACTTTACTAAACTTAATTGAATAATTAATAATGAAAAACGTTTTAGTTACAGGTTCTACTGGTTTCATTGGCAGCCACTTACTGCCAACTTTACATCAACATAACTGCCAGATAACAGCTGCAATTCGCCAGAAATTTGAGTTTCCCGCAGCTCTGTCAATTAAGGCTATTCAGGTGGGTGAAATTGATGATATGACCGATTGGCAAGAAGCATTGCTAGGCATTGATACCGTTATTCATCTAGCAGGACGATCTCACATCCTTCATGAGACTATATCCAATCCAGAAGCAGCATTTATAAAAGTTAACACTAAGGGTACTATTAACCTAGTTAAGCAGTCGCTAAAAGCGGGAGTTAAGCACTTTATTTTTGTCAGTTCTATTCATGCTATCGCGGCAGAAAGTGATGATATTCTTAACGAAAACTCTCCCTGTCATCCTGATAGTCCCTATGGTCGTAGTAAATTGCAAGCAGAACAGGCTTTAATTGAACTAGCAAAAGATAGTAACATGACTTGGACGATCCTTCGTCCTACTCTAGTTTACGGTCCGGGTAATCCGGGCAATATGGATCGCTTGATGAAACTAATTAAACGGGGATTACCTTTACCTTTTGGTGCGATAAAAAATCGTCGTAGTTTTGTCTTTGTGGGTAACTTAGTTGCTGCCGTTATTACCTGTTTAGACCATCCTAATGCCGCTAATAAAATCTTTTTAATTAGCGATAACCAGGCTGTTTCGACTCCCCAATTAATTCGACTCATTGCCCAACAAATTCAACAACCCTGTCAATTGCTGCCCGTCCCCACTACCTTACTTAGATTCTTAGGTTATCTAGGTGATAGGGTAGAATCTATAACAGGGAAAACTCTCCCTTTTAATACCTATAACATCGATCGCTTGCTTGGTTCTCTTGCCGTTGACTCTAGATATATTCAAAAAAACCTGAATTGGCAACCTCCCTTTACTTTAGAGCAAGGATTAGCCCAAACAATTCAGCCAGAAAATTAGTGATAAGCTCTCACCCTTCTCCCAGAACGGGAGAAGGGTGAGGGCAATTAACTATCTTTTCCAGCTTATCTTCCAGACTAGGATTTGTTAGCAGTATTCAAGCTACCAACTTGAATATTCAGATTAATTTTTTGTCCTTCCCGGCTAATTTCTACGGGCAAATTATCGCCGATTTGAGTATTAGCAACAATTTCCTGAACCGCATCAGGATCGGTGACATTCTTACCACCTACAGACTTTAACACATCACCCGATCGCAATCCTGCTGCCGCGGCAGGAGAATCTCTCATCACCCGCACTAACAAGACACCAGAATCATCGGGGATAGTCCAATTATCAGCCATGGGACTATCGGCTAATTGTTCTTTTACTTCCGGAGTTAACTGTACCATTTGAACACCGAGATAGGGATGTTCCACCTTGCCCGTAGCGATTAATTGTTCAGCGATTCTTTGGGCAGTTTTAATCGGAATAGCAAAACCTAAACCCTGGGCATTTTGAATAATAGCAGTGTTAACTCCGATGACTTCTCCCCGAGCATTTAACAAAGGTCCGCCGGAATTTCCGGGGTTAATTGCCGCATCAGTTTGCAGGAAATCCACCCGTTTATCACTAGCACCAATTTGGTAGCTATGACGTTCCTTGGCACTAATAATTCCCGTGGTGACAGTGTTATCTAATCCCAAAGGATTACCGATAGCAATTGCCCATTCTCCCACTTGTAAACTATCAGAATTACCTAATTTAACCGTGGGTAAATTGCTCGTTTCTACCTGTACCACTGCCACATCAGTTAAAGGATCACTACCTAAAACTTTACCATCGATAGTGCGACCATCTTTGAGGGTGACAGTCACCTTATCTGCTCCCTCGACAACGTGAGCATTGGTGATAATTTTACCGTCATTACTGATAATAAACCCGGAACCTGTACCTCTTTGAACTTGTTTTTCTCCTCGATCGGGTATTTGGGAACCAAAGAAGCGACGGAAAACAGGATCGTTAGCAAATTCCGAAAAATCACCGCCTCCATTGACTTCCCTAGAAGCATTAATTCTTACCACCGCTGGCCCCACTTCTTGCACCACAGAAGCGACAAAATTGGTAGGAATAACCAGAGACGAGGGAGCGGCAGCCGCTGGTGTGGAGGGGCGAGGATTATTGGTAGCGGTGGCAATATTTTGGGCTAATTCTAGAGGATTTTGGCTGTAGGCGTAGGTGGCACCGATACCTAACCCAGCACCCAAAACCAGTAAGGAGGAATAGGCAAAAAGTTTTTTCATCGCAGAAGATTTGGAGCGTTTGGGATTGCCTTCGTTGCTCGGGGAAATATTATCTTTAAAAATATTGTGAGTCATAGTTTTTACTGTTTAACCATTCTGAGAAAGGAATGAAAGTCAGTCCTAATAATCGTGGGTGTGGGAGGAGTGTTTCGGAAAACGGCTGAGGACTGACTATCTCTAATCTAGGCAGGGGATATGAACTTACTGTGACGCAGACATGAAGTTTTGATTACAAGGTCATTGTCCTATCAGTATTCTCCGAGTCGGTCGTCAGGAGTCAGAGCGTTGGGTTTCATACTTCAACCCAACCTACGTTCTAACGGGCATAAATCTTAATTATTGGAGAGGTCTATTAAATTGAAGATAGATTTTGCCTTTGCTCCCCGAATGCCCCCCTTAATAAGCTATCCCTTTTATCTACAGGGTTTAACCACTGGTGATATTAATCTTTCAGCAATTCTAAGCGATAACGATACAAAGCCACAGGACGATTCGGTGCTTGGAAATAATCCGGCGATTGGGGAGAAAGATAAATAGCTGTCACCTGATCGCCTAGAATTTTATTAGGAGATAATAACTGATAGGCGGTGGTGGTTTCCACCTCATTAAGATAAGTATTGCTTTCTCCCCGGAAAATTTGTTGACTGATTTCTGTGGCAATAAATTGATTTTGGCTAGGAGTTTCGCTATTTCTGGCAATTACCGTGGAAATTAGTTGATGAGCGCCCCGTAAAAAGGTAATCTGACGATTGGGATTATTGGGGTCAGTTTTTACCGATAATACCGACCGATTACCTAAATAGGCGCGACTAATTGCTAAACCATTAAAGGATCGATCGGCCACAATTGATGGTTTACTGATAATGGTGGATAAAAAGGCAGCATTTATCGGTCTGGAAATAGCTTTCTCGATGAATCTCACCGGAAACTCGATCAATTTTTCTAGGTAACGACGATTACTTTCAAAACCAGGTGTGATAATCTGGGGAGCAAGAGGAGCGGTTAAATCGATTAGGGTACTGGTGACAGTCCAACTGCCTACCATCCAATCGGGATAAACTAAATCTCCACTGGCAAAACTAACCACTGGTTTAGTCATCCAGCGAGGATAATTAGTTAAGCGATCGCTTAAATTTCCCGCTATAGATAATTCTAAATGGTTCCCCCAGCCTAAAATCAATACTAACAAGAACAAAATTATCCTTTGCATGGGTAAAAATATTTTTTAAGTAATATTCTTTAATTATGAACGATTTTATCAACTCTCAAGCCTTTAATCTCGATTCGGCAGTAATTCCCGTCGCACCGACTGGTTTTAAATCGGGTTTTATTGGTATTATTGGTCGTCCTAATGTGGGCAAATCTACCCTGATGAATCAATTAGTGGGACAAAAAATCGCCATTACTTCCCCCATCGCTCAAACTACCCGCAACCGTTTACGCGGCATTGTCACCGACGAGCGCTCTCAGATGATTTTTGTCGATACCCCCGGCATTCACAAACCCCATCACGAATTAGGCAAAGTTTTAGTTAAAAATGCCGAAAACGCCATAAATTCTGTAGATTTAGTTTTATTTGTTGTCGATAGTAGTAATTTTTTGGGCAATGGCGATCGCTATATTGCCGATTTACTGACTAAAAACCAAACTCCCACGATTTTAGGGCTAAATAAAGCCGATCAGCAACCGGAAGACTGGGAGCCTATCGACGATAGTTATCGCACCTTAGCGGCGGAAAATAACTGGCCTCTGCTCAAGTTTTCGGCACTGGAGGGGACGGGAATCGCAGAATTACAAAATCTGTTAATTGATTCCCTCGAAGTCGGTCCCTATTACTATCCCCCCGATTTAGTCACCGATCAACCGGAAAGGTTTATTATGGGTGAATTAATCCGGGAACAGATTTTACTGCAAACCCGTCAGGAAATTCCCCATTCTGTGGCAGTGGTGATTGAACGCGTCGAGGAAACTCCCGCTTTAACCAGGGTTTTTGCCGCTATTAATGTGGAACGAGATTCCCAAAAAGGAATCGTCATCGGTAAAAATGGCACTATGTTAAAAGCGATCGGGACTTCCGCTCGATCGGCTATTCAAAAGTTAATCGCCGGGGAGGTATATTTAAAATTATTTGTGAAGGTAGAACCAAAATGGCGACAATCTCGCTCACTTTTAGCAGAATTTGGCTATCGCACCGAGGAGTGAATTGGGGTGTAGGGTGTGGGGGGTTGGGTGTGACCCCCCCAACCCCCCCGACATCGGGGGGGCAAGCAAAGCAAGGCATTTTAAAAATTTTTCAGATATTTGTTCTGAGAAATTGACTGAAAACCTTGCCAGATAAGGATTTGATTGAATGACATTTGCGAGAATGAATCAACCCTAGGGGGGCAGGGGGGGGTGTGGGGTGTAGGGTGTAGGGTGTGGGATGTGGGGTGTGGGGTGTGGGGAGAAGCTTTTTTTCAGTGATCAGTAAACAGTGAACTGAAAACTCACATCTGATAACTGATAACTGATAACTGATAACTGATAACTGATAACTGATAACTGAAATGACCGATATTAAAACCCTAATTAAACAGGTACACCAAGAGGCAAAAAAAGAGGATTTTCCCATCGATACCCTAATTTACCAAGAGGCACAAAAAGACCCCTTTGAACCAGTTTTGTATGCTGGTAATCTTGCTAGTCAGTTATGCTTTTTTGGCCGGGATTTAGGACGAGATGAAGTGTATGCGGGACAACCTTTGATCGGGGCTGCTGGTAGAATGGTAAGAGAGGGATTTTTTCAAGCTTGGCAGGGGAGAAAATCCCATGATCGTCAAGAGTTATTATCGGTGTGCGATCGAATTTTCCTAACTAATACAGTTCCCTACAAACCTCCTGGTAATAAAGCTTATTCTGGGGAAGTGAAAGATCGTTTTCGTCCATTTATAGAAAAACTGCTCGTTTTTTATTGGCAAGGTGATCATATCATTCCCCTTGGTACGGAAGCTTTTAAATGGTTTGAACCCTACGGTAAACCCAAAGAAGTAGATAAATTCTATCTTGATAAAGAACGCTTTACTAAAAAACTGCTAGTTACCCTTACCGCTACCGATGAAGATGGATTAAAACAGCAAAAGAAAGTGACTTTATTGCCTCTCCCCCATCCTTCTCCTCTCAATCAAAGATACTATGCTCTTTTTCCTGATTTATTACAAAAAAGATTAACTGAATTTGCCTTTTAACCGATGAGAATTTACGGCAATCGTCCCATAAAAACCCTAGCAGGACAATTAACCCGTCCGACGACAGCAAGGGTGCGAGAAGCTTTATTTAATATCTGGCAACAGAAATTATCCGGCTGTCGTTGGTTGGATCTTTGTGCGGGTAATGGTTCCATGGGTGCGGAAGCTTTATGTCGAGGTGCGAGTCTAGTAATTGGAATTGAACAATCAGGACGCGCTGGCGAAATTATCAAGGAAAATTGGCGCAATTTAGCAACTTCTCACCAGCAATTCCAAGTAATTCGGGGGGATGTGCTGACAAAGTTAGCCACTTTAGCGGGGAAAAGTTTTGATTTAATTTATTTTGATCCTCCCTACGAAAGCGGGTTATATTTACCGGTACTAACTGCCATCTCTCAATCTAATTTATTAGATTCTCTGGGGGAAATTGCCGTGGAACACAATCCCAAATCTTGGCAAGCAATTAATCTAGAAGGTTTAACCATTTGTCGTCAAAAACGCTACGGCAATACTACGTTAACTTTTTATCAAAAAGCATATGAATTATGAATTATGAATTATGAAGTGGGGAGAAGGGAGAATAAATAAAAATAATCTCCTGCCGACCGCCGAAAATGGTCAATTTTATTGGGCAGTCCCAAAAAAATTATTATTTCTCAACAAAATCACATAATTTGTCACTTTTCTTGACAATCATCCTGAGTAAAGCGAGAAACTTTCTGGCAAACGCAGTTAATCACGCCATTTTCAAGCTATTTAAACGAAAATCATGACTTATTTCGATAAAACTCGCAGTAAATAGTTCATAGCCTCCTAAAAAACCTAAATCCCTTCTCCTAATCCTTTTTTTGACCAGAAACTACCCCGAAGTTTCCTGACACGGCAGCTTAACCATCTCCAGTTAACCCTTGCTGCTCTCCAGATTATCACCTATTTTTTGTATAAATTTATACCCGACTATTTTTGTCGGGTATATTTGACACCAAGATTTTGCCGGTGATAGGATGTGTGTAGATTCAGTTGACGGCAAGACAGGAAAATCATGACCCTAGCGACAAACATCGAAACCTCAAAATTCATCCCCACCTTTACCCGCTTGGTTTCTAAGGAAGGAGGGACTTCCTACCCCCTGAAAGCGCTGAATATCTGCGAAGAAACCTTTGCCCCCCTAGAAGTGGACTACGATTACGACCTCATCCGTCGCACCGTTACCAGAGAAAGCATTCAAGCAGGTCCCAATTCCATCTGGCGCTATCGTTCCTTTTTGCCGGTGGAAAGTGAAAATCCTATCGATGTGGGTACGGGTATGACTCCCCTAGTGAAATCCCACCGTTTAGCCCGGCGCTTGGGTCTAAAAAACCTCTACATTAAAAATGATGCCGTCAATATGCCCACTCTCAGCTTCAAAGATAGAGTGGTATCCGTCGCCCTTACCCGGGCCAAAGAATTAGGTTTTACCACCGTTTCCTGTGCTAGTACGGGAAATCTGGCCAATTCCACCGCCGCTATTGCCGCTCACGCTGGTTTAGACTGTTGTGTTTTCATTCCCTCCGATTTAGAAGCAGGTAAAATTCTCGGCACCCTAATCTATAATCCCACGGTAATGGCAGTTAAAGGCAATTACGATCAAGTTAACCGTCTCTGTTCAGAAGTGGGCAATACCTACGGTTGGGGTTTTGTCAACATCAATCTGCGTCCCTACTATTCCGAAGGTTCCAAAACCTTAGGCTTTGAAGTGGCCGAACAATTAGGCTGGAAACTCCCCGATCATATTGTCGCACCTTTAGCCAGTGGTTCCCTCTTTACCAAGATTTATAAAGGCTTCCAAGAATTCGTCAAAGTCGGTTTGGTGGCAGATAAAGCAGTGCGTTTTAGTGGCGCTCAAGCGGAGGGTTGTTCCCCCATTGCCCAAGCTTTCAAGGAAGGACGGGATTTTGTCGCCCCAGTTAAACCCAATACTATCGCCAAATCGATCGCTATTGGTAATCCCGCCGATGGTGTGTATGCCCTTGATATTGCGCGTAAAACTGGCGGTAATATTGAATCCGTTACCGATGCCGAAATTATCGAAGGTATTAAACTTTTGGCAGAAACGGAAGGCATTTTCACAGAAACTGCGGGCGGTACGACTATCGCTGTCTTGAAAAAATTAGTAGAAGCGGGTAAAATCGACCCCGAAGAAACCACAGTCGTTTATATCACCGGTAATGGTCTAAAAACCCAAGAAGCGGTGCAGGGTTATATCGGTGAACCCCTGTTAATCGAACCGAAATTAGAAAGCTTTGAACGGGCCCTAGAACGTTCCCGCACCCTCGAACGCCTCGAATGGCAACAGGTTCTCGTCTAGAATTGATGTTCGGGGATGATGGGGCGATTATCCTCTTGCCTCATCTCCACAAGCAATTTAAATTCGCGGACAGCTTACTGTCCTTTCCACTTTTTCCTTGATATCTATGGCTGTAAAAGTTCTCATTCCTACTCCCCTGCAAAAATTTACAGAAAATAACGCTACCATCGAGTGTAGTGCTAGTAGTGTCGGTGGTTTAATCGAATCCTTAGAAGCAAGTTTCCCCGGTATTAAGGCCCGCTTATGCGATGAAGATGGCGCACCCCGGCGCTTTTTAAATTTCTACGTCAACAGCGAAGATATTCGCTTCCTCGATGGGACAAAAACCCCCTTACAAGATGGCGATGAAGTCAGTATCGTTCCTGCGGTGGCTGGAGGTTAACGTCCCCATAAGTTTGTTTTCCGTCAATTGTAATTAAACCCCTAGAAAGTGATGTTTTCTGGGGGCTTTTGTTTAGGTAAGTTCTAAGCTGTCCGCGCATTTAAGTAGGGAGGCAGAATTATTTGTAGGATGGGTTAGCGGTAGCGTAACCCATGCAGGCGTTGGGTTTCATACTTCAACCCAACCTGCGTTCTACACTAGCAATATTTAGTTCATTTTTCGGTATCTTTTGAGACTTTTTTATCGGATATTTTCCAAGTCCGTCCTTGACAGTAAACTTGGCCATCTTTAATCTGAACGCCAAAAACCTGACGGGCTAATTGTAAAATTTCTTTACGTTCTTCATCGGTTAAATAATCATTTCCTTTTCTTCCGCTAGGGCAGATTTTTTGATCGCCTCCTGCTTCTAGATAACGCTGTCTTCCTTTGGCTGCAATTTCGCCAATTCTTGCGTATTTTTGCTGTTGAAGTTCTGTCGGTTTTTTCATAGTTAAAGTATCCATTCTAGGGGAATAATTTCGCCATTAGGCAATAAGTATGATCTGGGCAATGTTAGACTAGAAGTAATGATTGGCCAAGCTCCATTATCTTCATCATAGACTCTAAAGAGCAGGAGTCCCAAAGTTTCAAGAGCATTTAAGACAAGATACTGTTCTTCTGTAGGTTCCACTTTTCTCAATAATTATTGTAATGATTTTCAATTATCTGGTAGATAAATTACCCCTTTAGCAATTCTTCCCTCTGTTCCTAATGTCTTGGCAGGAATTTCTAGGTTATCGGTGGAGGTTATTGCCCGAATGCTTCGCCCCTACAGGACGCGGGCCGATGAAGACGCAAGGTTTTGAACGACGATTCTCTCAAAATCTTGCACCTGTTTCGCGAGAAAAGCCACAAAACCCTTACCTTGCCTAGATTTCACATTTATTCAGCAAGCCCTATATAAATTAGGATGTTTTCGTCAATTGGGATTGGAGTTAGTCGAGTCATGAGTAATGCAAAAATTGAAAATCAACTTTTTTCTTAACTATTTCCTCTAGTCAATTGCCATAGAAGTTCTCATCTAAGATTTGCTCTGGCAAGAAAGGACAAATTTGAGGATAATCATTTTCTGGGGGAATCCGAACACCAAATTGAGGGAGTTTCCCTTCCTTAATTGCTACTTGACGAGCATCTGGATAAGCTTCCTCGATAGCAGTTTCTAGATAGGATTTCAGGGAAGGCGTATTGCGTAAGTTTTTCTCAATTCGCTGGCGATGCTCAATAATAGAACAATACCAGCTATCCTTCATGGATGGCGGTGCGTCGTGCTGTACTTTTAATTTGAGCAAGTGAGCCAAAAGAATCATCAAATTACTTTCTAAAGTTCTTTTTTCCGATTTTCCCAACTCGGTTAACTCCTCAATTAAGTTATCAGTATCCAGTGCAGCAAATTCCCGCTTCTGTAGGTGGCTAATTGTTGTTGCGAGCCACAATTGAAAATCTTGTTCGTAGAGAGTCTTGGACATAGCGATAAGTTTTTCGTTCGAGTCAATAACTGCACTGATAACTAAGCGGATACAATTCTCAAGGCGTTGCTAATTTCTAGCTTCCCTTGTAGTTTACCAAAAAATCACCTAAAATGGAACCTATCTGTATCCCTTGCTGACTGCCTATGGCTCCCTACATCATTTTCTACCATCTTTGAGCAAACCGGCGAAAGATAAGGAGTTAAAACTATGCCTTTAAGTTGGAATGAAATGAAAAATCGCGCCATCGCTTTTCAAAAAGAGTGGGAAGGAGAGACTTCAGAAAAGGCAGAATCTCAATTTTTTTGGAATGATTTTTTTAATGTCTTTGGCATTTCACGGCGTAGGGTAGCCAGTTTTGAGCAACCGATCAAAAAAGCAGATAATAAACAGGGTTTTATTGATTTACTCTGGAAAGGAACGATTTTAGTTGAGCATAAATCGAAGGGGAAAGATTTAGAAAAAGCCACAGAACAGGCTAAGGATTATTTCCCCAATTTAAAGGAACATGAGTTACCGCGTTATATTTTAGTATCGGATTTTCAACGGTTTAAATTATATGATTTAGATTCGGGTAATGAAGGGGAATTTGAATTAAGTAATTTTGTTGATCATGTTCATTTATAGCGTTTCTGATTCACAAGAGGTACATTCCCGATCCTGAACAGTTTAATCAGCAAAGGTTTAAGTGTGCCGCACAGATGCGAGAACCGCTATATTTGATTTTATCGCAGGTTACGAAAAGCGAGTTTATAAAGACGAAGATGCCGTCAATCTTCAAGCAGCCGAGTTAATGGGAAAACTTCATGATTGCCTGAAAGAAATTGGTTATATGGGGCATGATTTGGAAGTTTATCTAGTGCGTTTATTATTTTGTTTATTTGCCGATGATACGGGTATTTTTAATCAGGGTATTTTCTGGGAATATATCGATCTACATACCAAAGAAGATGGCAGTAATTTGGCGATGCACATCGCTTCTATTTTTCAGTTTTTGAATACACCAGAAGAAAAAAGATTAAAAAATCTCGATGAAAATTTAACTCAATTTCCCTACATAAATGGCAAGTTATTTGAGGAGTCGTTACCTTTAGCGGCTTTTGATAGCAAGATGCGAGTCATGTTATTAGAAGCTTGTGCTTTTGATTGGGGAAAAATTTCCCCTGCTATTTTTGGCTCTATGTTTCAAGCGGTAATGAATCCAAAAGAGCGACGCAATTTAGGGGCGCATTATACCTCCGAGAAAAATATTCAAAAGGTGATTAAACCGTTATTTTTAGATGATTTACACAGAGAATTTGAGAAGATTAAAGGCAATCGCAATAAATTACTAGAATTTCAGAAAAAGATTGCTAATTTATATTTTCTCGATCCTGCCTGTGGTTGCGGCAATTTTTTAATTATTACCTATCGGGAGTTACGCAATTTAGAGATTTTGGTATTACAGGAGTTAGATAAAACCGGGCAGTTAGTAACAGATATTAGTACCATTATTCAGGTAGATGTCAATCAGTTTGCTGGTATTGAATACGATGAGTTTGCGGTGAGGGTGGCAGAGGTGGCGATGTGGTTAATTGATCATCAGATGAATATTAAAGTTAGTAATACTTTTGGTCAGTATTTTGTGCGTTTACCATTAAAGAAATCGGCAAAGATTGTTAATGGAAATGCCTTGCGGATTGATTGGGAGGAAGTTATATCAAAAGAGAAGCTCAATTTTATTTTAGGGAATCCTCCTTTTGTGGGTGCGATGATTATGAACGATGAGCAAAGGAATGATATGGCTTATGTTTTCGACGGTGAGAAAGGAATAGGCGTTTTGGATTATGTGTGTGCATGGTATATTAAGGCTGCTCAAATAATTCAGGGCAATAGAATCAGGGTTGCTTTTGTTTCCACAAATTCTATATCTCAAGGGGAGCAAGTTGCCTTACTTTGGAATATTCTTTTTCAAAAATATCATTTAAAAATTCATTTTGCCCATCGTACTTTTAAATGGAGTAATGAAGCAAAAGGAAACGCCGCAGTTCATTGTGTTATCATTGGCTTTGGAAGTTTTAATATAACAAATAAAATCCTATTTGATTATGAAGATATTCAAGGTGAATCATTAGTTATTCAGTCTAATAATATTAATCACTATTTAGTTGATGGAAGTGACATCATTATTTTTAACCGAAGTTTTCCTTTATCTAATATTCCATTAATGCGTTTTGGTAGTATGCCAAGAGATGGTGGTAATTTTATTTTTACAGAACCAGAAAAAGAAGAATTTTTAAAATTAGAGCCGAAGGCAGAAAAATGGATTAGACCTTATACAGGAGCGCAAGAATTTATTAATGGTTATAGTCGCTATTGTCTATGGTTAGTCGATATTTCTCCCACTGAATTAAAGACATTACCAGAAGTCATCAAAAGAGTAGATAAGGTTAAAAATTTTAGATTAAAAAGTAAAGCTGCTTCTACTCGTAAATTTGCGGCGACACCTACTCTATTCTGTCAAATAGCACAACCCGACACGAATTATTTACTTGTTCCCCGTGTCTCATCTGAAAGAAGAAAATATATTCCGATAGGTTTTATGAATAAAAATGTGATTGGTAATGATCAAGTTTTATTAATTCCTAATGCCAATCTATATTTATTTGGTATTTTAACTTCAGAAATGCACATGGCATGGGTTAAATATGTGTGTGGCAGATTAAAAAGTGATTATCGTTATTCAAAAGATATTGTTTATAATAATTTTCCGCCTCCCGACTTGCTCAAAGCTCACCAAAAACTTGACAAAGCCGTTGATTTGTGTTATCGTCCCCAACCTTTCACCAGTGAATTAAACCGTATTGAATACCTCTTTGAACTCTATGAAAAATTAACCGCTCCCCTACTCTCTACCAGCAAACAAAAAACCACGAAAAGAAAAAATCCTCAATAACGAAGACAGGAGACAGGAGACAGGTTTTGGGGTTTTGGGGTTTTGGGGTTTTAGTTCAATTTCCCCACTTCCCATTCCCATTTCCCCACTTCCCACTTCCCACTTCCCCATCACCCCACTTCATAATTCATAATTCATAATTCATAATTCCCACTTCCCACTTCCCCATCACCCCACTTCCCCATCACCCCATTCCCATCCCTAAGCGCCGCAATTCCGGAGATTATATAAAAAAATACCCAGAACAATCGAGGTGATGGACAATACTAAAGGTTGTGTAGGTCATCAGAAAAGCCCTTTCAGGGTAAAATACTATGAAACTAGCGTCACGAGTCAATCAAGTCACCCCCTCCCTTACCCTAGCTATCGACTCTCTAGCCAAGGAAATGAAGAGAAACGGCGAAGATGTCTGTAGTTTTAGCGCCGGGGAGCCAGATTTCGACACACCCACTCACATCAGAGCTGCCGCGAAAAAGGCCCTCGATGAGGGAAAAACTCGCTACGGACCGGCTGCCGGGGAAGCGGGGTTAAGAAAAGCGATCGCCGAGAAATTGCTGCGGGATAATCAACTAGCATACAATGCCGATAATGTCATCGTCACCAATGGCGGTAAACAGTCTCTCTACAATCTAATCATGGCGTTAATTGAAGCGGGGGACGAAGTGATTATTCCCGCACCCTACTGGTTGAGTTATCCTGAAATGGTGACGTTAGCGGGGGGAACATCGGTTATAGTGAACACTAGCCTAGAGAATCACTATAAAATCACCCCTGAACAGCTAGAAGCGGCAATTACACCGAAAACTAAATTATTTGTTCTCAATTCTCCCTCTAATCCTACCGGTATTGTCTATACTCCCAAAGAAATCGCAGCTTTAGCAAAAATTGTGGTTGAAAAGGATATTTTAGTGGTTTCTGATGAAATTTACGAGAAAATCCTCTATGATGGCGCGATTCACCGCAGTATCGCTTCTTTTGGACCAGAAATCTTTCAGCGCAGTATTATTAGTAATGGTTTTGCTAAAGCTTTCTCGATGACGGGGTGGCGCGTCGGTTACATAGCAGGACCGGTGGAAATTGTCAAGGCTATGACTAAGATCCAAGGTCATAGTACCTCCAATGTCTGCACTTTTGCTCAATACGGTGCGATTGCTGCTTTGGAGAGTCCCCAAGATTGCATCGAGGAAATGGTCAAAGCTTTTAGCGAGCGCCGACAGTATATTTTAGAACGAGTGCGAGCCATTCCTGGACTCAATTGTCCTACTCCCAACGGTGCTTTTTATGTGTTTATCGATATTAGTCAAACTGGTTTAAAATCCCGGGATTTTTGTCAGAAACTCCTAGAAAACCAAAAAGTAGCCGCTATTCCCGGTATTGCTTTCGGTGCTGATGATTGTATTCGTCTTTCCTATGCTACAGACCTAAAGACGATTGAAAAAGGATTCGATCGCATTGATAAGTTTATCGGTACTTTGTAGGATGATTACTTTGTCTGTCAGGGTGAATTTTGTTCGCCCTTTTTTTTGGGTTTTAACAGCCAATTATCTGTAATTTCTAGAGGTATTAAGATGAGTGAGATCAAGTTAGAAGATATTAGGGAAATTACCAAGAATACTCAAGGAAAAGGATATTTAATTATCTTTAATGATAACAGAGTAATTATTTTATATAAAAAAAGAACTATTGCTGCTTTGCTAACTCTGATTAGGTATGGAGAAGGTTGTGAGAGCGATCTAACTAATGCGACCAATAATTTACAAGAGATAAAAACTATACTCAAGGGTAAAATTCCTGAAAATTTAATTCAAGATTCCTATGCTGATGCTAATAAACCCTTTAGCGAACTTTGGAATGAAGAAGGATTTAATTTTATTTATGCTCCCCAAGGACAAAAAAGATTAGGCAGTCAAAAATATGTTTTAGATAGTTCCGATCATCAACGACTTTTTACCACTACTAAACCACCGATTAGAACACCTCCCTCATCCCTAATTCAGAGAAATATCTTAGAACAACAAAAAAATAAATGTAATTTTTGTGGCTCAATTCTTAAAAAGAAAGAAAATATCAATCAAAATACCTATGCTAGGGATCGAGTGCGTTTAGTTTGGGATCATCGGATTCCCGTAGAAAAAGGTGGAAATAGTGCCGATGACAATTTTCAAGCTCTCTGCTTCTATTGTAATAAATGCAAATGGCAAATCTGTAATCTTTGTAACTATGCTCCTGATAAATGTTCAGAATGTGTCTTAGCTTTTCCTGAAGTAACTAAGATTATTTTCCCCAGTCAAGAAAATATTGAAGACCGGCTAAATCGAGCTAATTAAGTGATTTAGTAATATTTATACCAATATGTTTAATGACTGGGGGACAGACAGCGTTAGAAAGTTGTTTAATAGCAGCGGTGCGAGAAACAGGAAAATAATAATCATCGGGAAATCCCATTAATCTTTTTATTTCTAAGAGACTTAAATGTCTTCTTTCCTTGCTATACACTGGAATCATGGCACCACCACCGCTAACACTAACCGCAAAAGTAGGAAAGGGTTTTTGGATAGAAATTGCTCGGATGCCACTAGATCTCATTTGATAAATACAATTATCATAATCTACATTAACACTTGCCCTTTCAATACTTATTCTTGTTTTTGGCAGTTGAAAAGATAATTGTTCGGCAGTAATTCTGCCAGCATAATAATCAATATACTGCTGCCATTTTTCCGATATGGGAATTGAATAATCCCCCGGAACAATAATTTTTTCAATACCTACTTCTGCATGGCAAGGTTGGGGAAATTGAAAGTTTTTAATTCCTAAATCCTTGCGAAAAGCCAATAAAAAAAAGCGAGGTCTTGATTGAGGAATTTGGAAATATTTACTATCGATAACTGCATAAAAAGCCAGATAATTTATTTCCTTTAACTGGATTAATATATCTTTTAATATCTGCCCTTTATTTAAGCGCAGGATATTACTAACATTTTCAAGAAAGATAACTTTAGGCTTTTTTTCATGGCAAATTCTGAGAATTTCCTGAATGGCTAGTCCGCGACTGTCTTGCCAACCTTTTTGTTGTCCTGCTCTGGAAAATGGCTGACAGGGAAATCCCCCACAAAAAACCTCAAAATCGGGAAGTAAGCTAGGAATTAAAGCTTCAACATCTTGCGGTTTCATGGATTCATGAAAATTGTGATTGTAGGTTTTCACACAATCTGGGTTATTTTCGTTGCTAAAAACACATTGCCAACCGATTTGTTCAAGACCGAGACGAAAGCCACCAATTCCCGCATAAAAATCGGCAAAAGTCAAGCGACTATGGGTAAAATTTTTGTTAGCTGGACGAATAGGTAACTCGTTCATAATGTTGATTGAATAACCGAGAGTCTTATCTATTTTCTCAGATATTATTGTACTAGATGCCCAGGGGGACAGATGGACAGACAGGGGGAGAATGTGATTAACTTTCCCTAGGGGCTTTTGTTAAGTTACATTAAGCCCTACAATAAAATTCTAGGGAGTTAGACGAAATTCGCTCGATCGCTCGGTCTTATCCGCTCCTAGCTGAGACAGAGAAAAGATAGCGCATCGACAAACAGAAAACTTGAACTACTCAAGCCTTCGTCAATACTGCCCTTGTCATCTATCTTGAGTTATAACCTAGTGTCCCAAACCCTACCTAAACCCTCCCTAAAAAGAGAATTTTTGCCATTTACCCTACAGGATGTCCGTCTAGCTATCCCGGCCCGTTGCTTCCAATCAAGCGTTTTTCGCTCTTTAGCTTACTTTTTTTTTGATATTGGCATTATTACCCTACTTTACTGGATAACTTACCAGATTAATCAAGCATGGTTCTTCCCTCTTTTTTGGTTTATGCAGGGAACCATGTTTTGGGCCCTATTTGTCGTCGGTCACGATTGCGGTCACGGTTCCTTTTCCCGTTATCGTTGGTTAAATAACTTAATCGGTCATCTCAGTCATACTCCCATTCTCGTACCTTTCCACGGTTGGCGCATCAGTCATCGCACCCATCACGCTAATACCGGCAATATCGACACCGATGAAAGTTGGTATCCCGTCACGGAAACCCAGTATAACAATATGGCTTGGTACGAAAAATTAGCTCGTTTTCAGCTAATTTTATTTGTTTATCCCCTTTATCTTTTCCGTCGTTCCCCTAATAAACAGGGGTCCCATTTTATGCCCGAAAGCCCCCTCTTTCGCCCCTCGGAACGGTGGCAGGTACTGACTAGCACCGTTTGCTGTACCTTTATGTTAGGTCTATTAATCGGGGTGGGTATCAGCTACGGCTTTTGGTTTCTGTTTAACTACTACATCATGCCCTATATCGTCTTTGTGGTTTGGTTAGACCTGGTGACATTCCTACACCACACCGAAGATGATATTCCCTGGTATCGCGGTCAAGACTGGTACTTTCTCAAAGGGGCGCTTTCTACCATCGATCGCGATTATGGCATCTTTAATCCCATCCATCACCAAATTGGTACTCACGTCGCCCATCATATTTTTATCACTATTCCCCACTATCATCTCCAAGAAGCAACCGAGGCCATCCGTCCCGTCTTAGGAGACTATTATCGCGTCTCGAAAGAACCGATTTTCAAATCTCTCTGGCGGTCCTACCGCAATTGTCATTTTGTCAGTGACCAAGGCAGTAAGATTTTTTACCGCAAAAACTGATCCTATCTTAGCTATGAGGAGAAAACGGCAGCAAAATCTGCCTCCTCCTCTCACACCGAGAATAGTTGCCAAAACTGGGGATAAAGTTTTTGTCTTTATTTGATTCATTGGCAAGGAATTAAGCTGATGCAGTGAAATTGAACGACTTACAAAGGGAATGACATTGGCAGAATTAGCCAAGAATCAAACAAATATCCAAGCGGTTCTCTAGGATTTGATCATTTTGCTTTTCAACAGCTACTGGCAAGAGGATATTAAGCGCCTAGAATCTAAAAATTTACGATCAAGCAGGTCTAAAGAGTGAATTTTTATGATACTGTCCATTGTACTAACTCAATTATAACTTTGCTATAAAATATTAATTACTCAGACAGCAAAAAAAGTAGCAGATTATGACACAGGCAATCCTTACTCAAATCTTGAATCAGCTTGAGACTCTTGAGCTAAAAGAACTTCAGCTGCTTAATCAGAAGATTCAACAGTATCTTATGGATAAAGAAGAAGCTGAGAAACAAGCGGTATTTCACCAATCTCTTCTTGATGCTGGATTAGTCAAGCAGATTAAGCGTCCTTCATCTCAACCGATAACTGAGCGACGATTGATTGAAATCGAGGGAAAACCTATTTCAGAAACGATTATTGAGGAACGCCGTTAAATGGCACTTTATTTCCTAGATAGTAGTGCCTTGGTCAAGCGTTATATCAGCGAAACCGGTTCGGCGTGGGTATTGGAATTATTTACTGATGCTTTAAATAATGAAATATTTATTGCCGCAATCGCCAAGGTAGAAATTGTAGCTGCTATTACGCGAAGATCCCGCACTGGAAGTATTAGCGTTACGGATGCAACGGCAATAGTTCATCAGTTGAGAAAGGACTCGCTTAAAGATTATCAAGTCATTGAAATTACCGAAAGTATAATTAATTCAGGAATGGTATTAGCGGAAACTTATGGTTTAAGAGGTTATGACGCAATCCAGTTAGCAGTAGGTTGTGCTGTTAATACACTTTGCCTAGCTAGTGGTTTACCTTCTATCACTTTTGTCTCGGCAGATAATGAATTGAATGTCGCTGTGATCAGTGAGGGATTGCTGATGGAAAATCCTAATAATCATCCGTCTTAAGTAAGCGATAAGCTGTGAACTCTGAAATTTTTAGAGTTTAAAAAGGGGAAAAAAATAGTCCCCTTCAAGGGAGTAAATGAAGGGGCATTTATGGTATTTTTAGAAGCAATTTAGCCTACTTTTCTGGTTTCTTTTTCAATGGATTGGGATGATTTTAGTTTGCGTTTGAGGGTTGAGGCTGCGCCTAGTGAAAAAAGCACTAAGGCTGAGATTGGAGATTTTTCGGGAACGGATTTTACCTGACTATCTTGACAGCCATTGCTCACTATGCCTTCAGCTACATAAACGCAACTTAGCGTACCATTTAAAAAGCCAGGGTTTGAAGAATCTGAACGTCTTCCAATAGTCAAATTTTTATTATTGGTGACAGAACCTGTTCTGAATGTTGGGTTGAATGTACTTTTTAGTACCCCATCAACAAAAAACTGACCACCGAGAGGATTCGTTCGATCAACGGTAACACTCACATCATGCCACAATCCATCAGCAATGAAGGTTGCGCTACCGCCACTATAGTTAGTACAGCCTGAAGAAGAACCGGTACTGCACAAATTACTTCCTGTTCCGTCAGCTAACTGAAATCCTAAATTTCCACTGCCAATAAAAAATGAGTATCCTTGAACTGGACCGGAACCCTCAATCCTCTTATCAACGATTAGTTCAAGTCCCAAGGAAGTCGTTTTGATCCGAGCGCCTACCGAGAAATTACCCGTTCCAAAGTTTAGTGAAGAACTATTAGGAACATCCACAAAGTTAGTTGTGCCATTAAAAGGCAAAATTCCTCCGAATGGTCCAGGACTAGCTCCATAACCCGTATATGTTCCATTATTGCCATCTACACTGTCGAAAGCAGTTAATCCTTGCGGGTCATTAAACTCCCATTTCGATACTACTGCTGCTCCTACGGGGCCAGACACAGTTAGTCCCAATAAACTGAATACAGTCGCTATGGTTAGTACATTTGGTTTCATCAATAGATCTCCCAAAAATGTGATTGCTTCCCCCGCAGCTAGGTGAAGCAACAGCCCAACCCAAGACAGAAGGAGGATAACAGAACGATACACACTCCTCCCCCCCCCCACAAATGTATCAAAAGTTACAATTTAATAAATCTTTATATTCCTTTCTTAATCCCGATAAAGAAACCGCAGAACCAAGTCGGTTGTGAACAGCCCACCGCTTTTACCATTTTTGGTTAGTATCTGGATGTGGTATTATTTGAGGTGTGTTCGGATTATCTGATACGATCAAGGTCTATGACAACTTACTATGAAATCCTCAGCCAAATAGAGAATCTTCCCCTTACGGATAAGTTGCGACTTTTAGAGGATTTAAAAACTATCATCAAGCCGACCGTAGCGCCAAAAGATGACGATGAGATAATTCCAGTCGAAGAACTTGCTGAAAGCCAAGCAGCATGGCAAGATTATTTATCCGGTCGAGATACTGGAATCACTTCAACAGAATTAAAATACAAATTATTTGGAGATAAACTTGGCTGATTATATTCTACTTAGACAAGCAGAACGCTCCTTAGAAAGGATGCCTAAAAATGATCAAATTCGTCTTCTTGAAGCTTTGGATACTTTGATTTCGGATTCTACAAAATTAGATATTAAACCCCTTTACGGAAGAGATGAACTAAGATTGCGAGTAGGTAAGTATCGAGTGTTGTTTTTTGAAGATAGAGACAACAATCTATAGGTCATTACAACTATTAAACCTCGCGGCGATGTCTATAAATAATACCAGAACTCTTTTCTAGACTGCTGTTTCTCCTTTCGCCATAAGACAGTGATTCACAGAGGAAGGAATTTCATGCGTTTTCCACTGTTTTACTCCTTCTCAGGCGACCTATCGCCTTCCGTGAGGGATTGTGGTGCGGTATGTCGGATTTGCTGCTTAATTATTGGGAATTAATGAAATCTTGAGGATGAACGATGGTAATATTGGGAATAGGGATAAAGTCATCAGGATTAAAGGTTAATAAATGGGTAATGTTAGAAGCTTTCATGACAGCAAGAAGCCTAATATCATGAGTGCGTTTTCCTTTAATGTTGTAGATGGTGACTAATTGAAACCAAAGGGGAAAAATATCCGGCGTTTCTGCAATTAATGTAAAGTTATCTAATAAATCATTGACATAATTTGTAGCTTGTGCTGGAGTCCAACCTAAACCATTAACATCAAGGGGGCGGGTTGCAACGACCCAAAATTCAATTAAAACTTGAGGAATAATAACACATTCATTAGCTGTTTCGACGATTTGAGTAATTACATTATTAGCAAGAGAATAAGTTGCTGAAGACGTATCAGCCGCCCGAAGCAAAATGTTAGTATCCAGTAAATATTGAGTCATTAGTCTTCATACATAGTGTCACGGTGTAAAGCTTCATCAGGTAAATTCGCACTTGTTTTAGGAAGTTTAGCGATTACTTTCTGCCATTTTTGAGCTTTTTCCTGGGGAGTGAGACTATAATCTGGGGAAGGGAGGGAAATTCTTGAGGTGAGAGATTCGGTGAAGGATAACACTTCTTGTTGTTTTTCTAAGGGAAGTTTTCTTAGGTTTTTAATGATAACTTGTTCAATGTTCATTCGACTTAGACTAATAGGCAACCAGATCAATCATATCTCATGCCGCAATTTCTCTATATTTAATAAATCTTTATATTCCTCTTCCTCATGGCTTACGCTGGTATCTGCACTACTTCCTTGTCAGCATCAGGATTTTCAGTGATTTGGGGATTTTGAGGATGGGTGATGGGTGAAGATGGAAACGCTCTCGACATTGACCTTGTAGATTATCATTGAGGGAAAAAACATGATGACCCTGAAAAATCCCGTACATCCGGGCAGAATTGTCAAAAGTTCGATTGAAGAGCTTGAATTGACCGTTACGGCTGCGGCAAAAATGCTGAACGTGTCACGCTCTAGACTATCCAACCTAATCAATGGCAAACCGGGGATTTCCCCAGAAATGGCTGTGCGTTTGTCAAAGACAATCGGTAGCACCCCTGCTTTCTGGCTGCGCCTCCAGATGAATTACGATCTTGCTGAGGTTAAAAAACCAGAGAAATCGTGAGCGAGGGTTAGCCATCCGCCATCCGGGGAGCATCTCACCTTTGCAATAAGTAGAAATGCTTAATGAGATCAATAAAAAAGTTAAAAAAAGCAACCATTTAGATAAGCACAGCGATGACGAAGGACTTGCGGTACATTACAAGATTGCCAACTTGCACCAGTAATTTTAAGACGATGAGCAATTTGTTTAATTTTTGATTCGAGGTCGCCAGAGCCAATGGAAATCCCCTCTGCCTGCAAATAACCATAATTGACAATTCG
>VYLR01000171.1_pt1 | contig 25417 bp, 28 predicted proteins | sample 5114291 | NCBI WGS metagenome assembly VYLR01 (sample SAMN12291774, study PRJNA351875) | freshwater metagenome | isolation source: freshwater lake | place: USA: Michigan, Lansing Lake | collected 2013-08-14 | reverse complement strand
ATAGACCTCCTGCAAAAGTCTTATTCAGCTACTTGATTATAGCCTAAAGCAAGTTCGTAGTTGTAAATGCCAGCGATTAAATTAAATCTCAGACCAAAACGTCGTCTCCGATTCCTGTATCTTGATGATAAAATTCTAAATCTCTTCAGACTTCTGTGAATATGTTCGATAACAATTCTTTCTCTTGATAACTGGCGATTAAATTCTTTTTCTTCTAAACTTAATTCTTGATTTTTCTTTTTTTTGTTAGGAATTCTACTATTTTTGTGCAGCTTTTGAATTCCTTGATAGCCCTTATCTGCTAAACATTCAATACTTTTATCGATCCCAATTTGACTATTTTTCCAAAGATTAAAGTCATGTATTCTTCCCTTTCCATGAGCGGTACAGATTATCATTCCTGTTTTTTGAGCCGCAAGAACTTGCGATTTTATTGTATGATAGCCTTGTTTCCCGCTATAGTAATCTTTCTGCTTTTTTTGAGGTCTTTCTATCTCATGCTCTGCTACATCTACTACCACTACCTCTAGGTCACTATTCGCCTGGTGAACTGTCTTTTTCCCAGGCAGATTAAACAATCCAGATTTGATCAGAATATTTTCTACCTTTCTAGTGATTCGTAGGGCTGTTGTCTCATTAATCTCCCAATTAATTGCGAGATGGAAATAAGTACTATATTCCCGCAAAACAAAAGCGTTTAAACTCTTCTGGATTCAAATTTTTTACTTTTTCGTAAGTCATGGTTTTTCTGAGTGTTTTACTTTATTGTACATAATCAGTTCCTATTTTTGCAGGAGGTCTTATTTACTCCCAACTTTTATTATCTATCTTCACTGCCATTATGCCAGACTATTTTTGACAAATGTAGTGATTCGCAGTTGCCGCTTAATATATCGCATCATTACTACTGCCAAAGAGAGTAATAATTCTAGTTTTGACAGCCTTAAAACTTCCTTTCTAGCTCGAAATTCTTCCCGCAATGCTAATTTTATATCTGAGGAGCGACCACCCAGTAAAAATTCAGCAGTGGCATAATCAAATTGTTTGGGTTTTGATAATTGAGTAAACCTGAGCCAAAGATGGTAATCCATAGCACATTTATAATTATTGTCAAACCCATTTACTTCTTCTATCAAAGCTCGTTCAGAAAAAACAGTTGGATGGGGAATTGTATTTACTATGTGAAGTAGTTTTTGACTAAATTTAGGAGGACAGAAACAACCCACTATAGCATTGTCTGTAGGACTTCTCAGTAGTTGATTACCGAAACACCATCGCCAGCCTTCTGAATTATAAGATGAAACCACTGACGACAGGGTTGTTTCAGCAGCAAATTTATCCCCTGCATGTAAGTGATTAATTAGAATTCCTGTCGCCAAACTTATCCCTTTATTCATAGCGTCAGAAATTCCTGCGTCTGGTTCACTTACCCAATAATCAATTACTTCTTCATACCTGCGTATAATATCAACTGTACCGTCCGTGGAACCTCCGTCTATAATGATATACTCAACATTATTGTAAGTCTGGCTAATAACACTCTGAATTGTCTGATCTAAGTGCTTTTCTCCATTAAAAACTACCGTTATAATAGTAACCAAAGTATCTGTAAATTTTTCCGATACCTCACTTGTCTCCCTGTAGGAGTGCTTGAAATATCCCTTTGTTCTTAATCCTCCTTCTCCCCTGCCTTCTGGATTTGGTGGTAAAAATAAAACAGACTGTACTTTTGACGAGGGATCGTTAGTTATGACCGGTTTCTCCTGCGTCACCAGGCGAGTAGCAGAAAAATTGGGGTCTAGCGCAATTGCGTCTTTGTCTTGATTGACTGGGGGAGGCGTCATAATTGTGATTTAGCAGCAGCTTTTGGGCATTGTGACTCGCTCCAATACCTCTGTCAAGGGTAGTAGGGAGAGGTTATCGACAAACTCGTCAATTTGATTCGCAGCCAGCACTACAGCCATTGCTTCTTCTCATTGTTCTACGCTTAACTCTTCTAAGGCGGCTTGAATCTCTAGAGGGATCGATTCAAACTTGATTTGCAGTAATCGATCTTCCCATCCGTAGAACCACCATCTATAACAATACACTCAACATTATCATAAGTCTGATTAATCACACTCTGAATCGTTCACTCCAAATACTTCTCACCGTTGAACACTACAGTAATGATAGTAACCAGAGGAAGAGGTGAGTTTTCAGACAAGCCACTAGCTTTATCATAAGAACGTTTGAAATATCCCTTTGTCCTCAACCCGCCTTCGCCTTTGCGCTCTGGATTAGGTGGCAAAAACAGAGTAAGCTAAACGGCTTTTACTTCGGATCACCGATATAGACTCCAAAAGGGTTATCGCTATTGGATCATGCAGGTTAAGCGCCGTTTAGCTTAGACTGTACTTTTGAGGAGGTATCGTTGGTGATGACTGGCTTATCCCGCGTTACTAGGCGAGTAGTGGAGAAATTGGCATCTAGCTCAATGACTTTCCTGTTTTGAGAGAAGGCTGTAGTCGTCATGATTTAGCGAGTCTTACAGAACGTTTAACATTGTAGTATATTTGAAAACTTTTGTCAAGTGGTTTAGCACCCAATTAACCAGTAGCAGCGATCAATAATTTCTGGCTTCATCTGTTTTGGTGACAGCAATCTTGTTGATATCTTTACCTCTATCAAAATAAAAAAAAGAAAGATTAGATTTAAAACAAATTCCAAACAGCAAAGGAAAGACAACATTCCAGTAACTAGGACGATTGAGCATCAGAAATCCTAATTCTGACATGGCACCTACAGATATCGCTAGACCTATTTTCGCTAGATACAGGTAATGCTTTCTAAGGAGAGGATTTTCGATGAGGATAATCCTAGTAAAGAAGTCTCTTATTTGATTAGCTCTACTCCAAAATATCCAAATAAAACATATTGTTCCTACTATACCACACTCAACCAGTAGTCTCGACAGCATAGAGTAGCCATCATGTCTACAGAGTATTCCTAAAATACCCTCTTGAAAAGGTGCAGCACTCTGAAAACCCAATACAAAGTTCCCTAATCCCAGTCCCACAAAAGGATTATTTTGTAGAGCGTAAATAGCTGTACTATAGCTATTTAAGATAGTGCCTACACTGAGATTGCTTATATCGATATCAGAATTTGTTAACTGAAAAGGGTTAAGTAATTTACCTGATTCCCAAAAACTATATAAATCATTAAGTCGATCAGCTATTATTTCTGGAAAAGTATCTCTAAAAATGAACATTATCAAAGCGACAACTATGAATATTGAAAGTACATAAAACGTACTAACAAAAGTTTTAAAAATATTCTTGTTGAGGATTTCTCTAACTTTTTTGGCAGTAAATGTAAAGTATAATAATAAAACAAACATCATAAAAAAATTGGTGACAGAATAAGTTAGCATGGTTGCCCATAAAATCAGAATAATAGAGAGAATTGCCAAGAATTTTTTACCCTTTTTTAGAATACCTAAAAGCAACGCTTGGATGATAATCGCCAAGGCTGGTATGACGTATATTCCAACATCGGCTGGCTCCCTGAGAATTCCTTGAAATCTGTCTTGATCGTAGAGTAATACAGAAGAGTAGTAACCATCCAAATACCCTGCATAGATACTGGGGTAAGGCAACCCCCCCCCTATGGAATTTAAAATTATACGCCAGGAATTTACACCAGTCAATAAAACAATCAAATACTCTAGAATGACTGTGAAACAAATGAATATAGATACTTTTAAAAAGTCCTGGCATAATTGCTTAGATTCAATAGGAGATTTAATGGTAGCAGAAATTACATAGTAAATAAGTAATAAAAATATTAGCGAAACCAACACTCCTATACTTCTATAATAACTATCATATTTGTCAAACAAAAAGCTGAAAATAGTACCGATTATAGTCAAAATTAAAAAGAGAAGTATAGAATAGATTTGCTGTTTTTGGCCAAATGCTTTTAAAGGTTGAAAGCCAGATTGTACAAAAGATAAAATTATTAAAATAATCAGAGGAATAGCAGCAGGTTCTACTGTGCCAAAGCCGCCTTGCGCAAAGCCAAATACTTGAAATGGCAAAAGATATATCGATAGTCGAATCAATTGAATTTTCATTCTTTTTGAGCAAGTTCAGAGTCTGTAGTAACCAGCCAAATGAATAATACACCAATAATAGTAACCAAAGGAAGCGGTGAATTGTCGGACAAACCACTAGCTTCATCGTAAAACTGTTTGAAGTATCCCTAGGTTCTCAACCATCCTTCATCCTTCTGTTCTGGATTTGGTGGAGATAATATTGGATATTGTAGGGGAGCAGAAGTGAGTTTACGAGTTGTGGAAAAGTTGTGATTAAGATTAATTATTTTCATGGTTTTTTAGAGGCGGGCAATCTTCAAGCAATCATCCAGAAAGAACCAGGTAATCGATCTTCATTATAAGCATTAATGTTGTCCAGAAACACAGAATTTTTATAATCAGATACCATAGATAATGATGCCAAAACTTCAAACTTTTTATTAAACTGTAGAAAAGTTTCTAAAAAGTATTGCTCATTCCAGTATCTCGATTCTTTTAGATTCCATTCGATGGGATAATCGTAGGGGAAAAATATATCGTGAATATGAACTAAGACTCCTGTTTGTAAACGGGGATAAACTTGAAGAAATTCAAACTCAACATCACTCCCAGACTTAAACACATGACTAGAATCAACGAACAGAATATCATTGGCTTGCAGGGATTCAAAAACAGACAAATCTACGGCTTCTACTTTCTGGGTAAGCAAACTAAATTCTAGAAAATCTTTACTAACATTAGCAAAGTCTTTTAAAAAATCTTGAGGATAAGGCTCGATCGAGATCAGTTGTGATTTTTGGTGATTTTCTATAAAATTCATTCTTAAAGCTGCGGCGATAATTTTAGTGCTACCACCCGATCCAATTTCAATTACCCGAGAAGGTTTCCTTTCTCTGACCATAGCATAGAGGACTTCTGCATCGCCACTAATGAAAGCAGAAGTATCTTCAGAATAACCAAATGCTGAAAAAATTTCTTTATTGTTAAATTCTAAAGCATATTTTTCTAGTAAATACTTAACCAGTTCAGTCTGCTTGTCTAGATGCCATTCAATTGAGCTAAGAGGCCTTTCTTTGCCCGCGTATGTCATAATTTCCTGACGGTTGGGTATCGGCTGATAAAAATGGTCAGTAATTAGGGTGTAGCCCATATTTCTTAAGAGGGGATTGAATATTTTTCTGGCCATAGCAAATTTAATATTTTTTCTCCCCTGTTCGGTTTGCATACGGTTAAGTAATTTTTTTAACATTGTCAACCTTTATACGACTAATATTTACTGCCCTGTTTTATCGTCAACGCCAACTGGGAACTGGCATCCTTGATCAAACTATTACTAGCTGTTTGCCTTCCATTAACTTTTGGTAAAATTCTCTTAAGGCTGCCTGTTATTTATAATAGGCAATGTAACTAGACAAGTGGTTCAAGACCCGATCTAAGAATTAGCTTCGCTGCATTGTACCTGATGTTCAACTTCTTGTCAAGAAAATTTTAACCAGCTTAATCCCAGAAAGCGAACAAGAGTTTTCTAAGGTTATTGGTTGTCCATGCTTGATATTCCTATCCTATTAGCTTTCTGGAGAGTTATTATAGACAATTGCTCCAGTCCTTAATTAATTCAAAGGGATGATTGGTTACTAGCCAGTCAATATCATGGATTTATTCAGGCAAATCTCCAAAACGCTCTCGATAGCGTTGAAGCAATGCTTCTAAATCCTCAGCCCGCATTTTTTCTTGTTCAGCCCGCATTTTTTCTTGTTCAGCCCGCATTCTTTCCTGTTGGGCCCGCATTCTCTCCTGTTGGGCCCGCATTATCTCCTGTTCAGCCCGCATTCTTTCCTGTTCAGTTAGCTCTGACTCCGTGGGCAGTAAATCGCCAGCAAAAGTCGCCCAACGCAACCACACTGCCTCGACTCCCTTATACTCCCCTTGCCAGCGTACCAAGGACAACCCTAGTCTTTGACTGAAAAATCTTTCTCCCTCCTCTAGAGATAATGGCTCGTAGTTGCCGTCTCTGAGGATAAAACCTGCCCAGTCTTCAGGATTAAAGGGATCGTACCAGAAATATTCTGGCACTCGCAAACGGTCCTGATAGATGGCTTTCTTTTCAGTTTTATCCTGTGGAGCGGTACTTTCGGAAAGGAGTTCGATAACCACGTCGGGAGCTTTCCCTTCTTCCCAAACCACCCAACTTTTTCTTTCCGCTTTGGGAACCCCCAGGACAGCAAAAAATTCCGGTCCGCGAAATTCCGCGCTTTTTAACTGTGCGGCACTGAAATAAACGAACATATTGCCCCCCACATAGCCATCTTCCCTAGCAGCTAACCAGGGTAACAAGGCATCAATGAGGATATCCATCTGTAGTTTATGTCGTTGGGTTTCCATGGGAACGCCGTCATCGCAGGGCAATTCATCTTGGGTAGGCAGTGAAAGTGGAGAAGGGGCAATAGTTGAAGTCATCGGAGTCACGCTGGTGATGAGACTTATGGGGCTTTTTCCTCTAGCACTAGGGAAAAGAATCTACTGGCTAGAATTGAGATGGGGGCAAAATACTATGGTCATTATAGCCTTCTTCTAGGAAATTAGATTTTTTAAACATATTTTATCGGCTTGAGCTGCCTTCAATTTTTGGTACAGCAAAGGACTCCTTTCTCTACAAGACTGTTGTAGTCCCTGAAACTCGGCTTCACCCTTTTTCAGATAGGCATCGACAAGCTCTCGATTGGCCAGATAGAAAGCGATCGCACCATAAACCTGTTCGAGGGAAAGGAGTGGGAAATTTTGGGCAATGCTTTCGGGCGATTCTCCGTTCAAGAAAGAATAGACAACTGAATCAAGGGAGATACGAGTTCCTTCGAGCCAATATTCTTCTTCTCGTTGCTCGATGTACTGCTTTGTTGGGATGGAGGCTAATTTCATAGGAGTAATGTTGCTGTTTAGCTAAAAGGATAAGTGATCCCAGTATCAAGTAGAAATATCATTGCTAGGACTAGGGTATAGATTTTTGGAGATGTCTATTTATTATGATGATATTAGCGTCGAGAACGATGAATTTGAGTCTCACTTGTCCAAATCCTTTCTCTGATTGGCTCTATCCGCTTCACACATCTGACGAAACTCACGAACAATATCGTCTTCGGAAATTCCCTTTTGACTTAACAGGTACTCAAATTGAGCGGCCACCGCTTGTAAGGCAGCGATATCTGCGCTTTTACTCCCCTGTTTAACGGGGAAATAGAACCCAACAGTATGACCGTGACGTAGTACCTCAACGGGAGTCTCACCGTATATGTATTTAGGGAGTTCGCTCCGAAATTCTCGCACCCCAATTTTCTCAATGTCATGCTTATCCATAGTCTCTCTCGTTGTGTACGCATTGTGTACACAGTGTAGCACTATTTGAGAAAGGACATCAACAAATAACTTTACTCATGTTTTACCAGATGAAATTTTTAATCTGGTTTAAAGAAAATGCCATCCATCTGCAACATCCTCCCAGTTTTTTCGGCAGTAAACCCTGGTTCAATACCGTACAGTTCGTAACCTAATTTTTCTACGATATCAATCATTTCTTGAAACAGGACTTGACCTTCGTAGAGAGGGACTAAAGATAATTCAAGCTTAATGCCTTTAACCAAAGGCAAAATTGCAGTTGCTCCTTCTAGCACTTGTTTTTCCAATCCTTGCACGTCTATTTTGAGGAAAATGGATTTAGTTTCGCTTTTGATATAGTTCTTGGCAAGGGTATCTAGCCTGCTCAATTTTACTGTTTCTGAACCAGAGTAAGCTGATTCGGGGGCAGATTCTAAGTGAGCATCCAACATTGGCAAAGCTGAACTACTATAACTATTACCAGCAATATTGATGATAATTTCACCTTCTTGGTTGCCGATGGCAGCTTGGGGAGCAATTTCCCACAGAGGGTCTTTTTCACTAACAGCTTTTAACTGAGAGTAAGCACTTGACAGTGGTTCAAAGGAAACTATCCTCCCCGAATAGCCTAATTCTCGCAGTAATTTAGCATATTGCCCAATATTAGCGCCAACATCGAATACTAAGTCAATATTGTTATAGGCTAACAATCGCTGCATTTTCGCCGCTTCAGATGTTTGTACATTGTATCTTTTTAGATCAACTCCTAAACTTCTGGAGAGTTTCTTAATCGTCTTTTTGATCATACTTTAAAATTTGGCTTGTTCTTGAATTGATTATAGCAAAAATCTATCAGATTTATCTCATTATGCAGACCAACAACGAATAAACGGCTCCAATTCATCAAGGATTGAAAACAAGCCTCTAATATAATCGTAGCCTGTCCATTTTGAAGTCCTTGCAAGTCCTCTTTGTATCAGAGTATTGCGAAATTCTGAGTTTTCATAGAGTGATCTTATTGCTAATGCAATCTGTCTCTCATCTTTCGGATCTACTAACAAGGCTGCATCTCCTAATTGTTCTTCAGAACCCGAAACTTTTGAAGCTACTACCGGACATCCTAAAGCAAAAGCTTCTAATGGTGGCAGATTTTCTGGTCCGAAAAACGTCAGATATGTTAATGCAAAAGCATGGCGATAGAGATCGATTAAATCTTCTTGAGAAACAAATCCTAAAAAATGTACCTGTTTGGACAAGTCAAGTTTAACTGTAAGCTGCTTGATATATTGTAAATTTCCTTGATCAGAACCGACAAAAACAACTGGAAATATAAGATCGTAGTTATCCCGCAGAAATTTAACAGCTAACAGCAATCCAGCGTGGTTTTTATGAGACCAAAACTGAGCAGGATAGAATAAGTAATTCTCAGGTATATTATACCTAGTGAGTATTTTTTTATCCCGATCTGGAGGAGCGTCTAAGACAAATTTTGGTGTTGGATGAGGCAGTAACTTGATGCGTTCTGATGGTACTTGATAAAAACGCTCGATTTCCTTTTTTCCCACCTCATTACCGGCAATAATGACTGTCGATCTTTGTAGCATATAAGTAAAAATTCTTTCACGGGCAAGCCATGCACCATTAGCACTCACTTCAGGAAACCAAGGTTGAAGTCGATGCTGTAAATCCCATATAACTGTGATGTAAGGCAAATCGATCGGGATAAAATTCTGCCCGACAAACCAGATTATTTCAACACCAGTATTACTAACTAATGACTCAAGGCGATTAAACTGCTTTAATAATTTGTAAAATCTTGGTTGTTCAGTTGATAATATAGAGACAAGTTTGTCTGAGAAACTTCGATGATACTGGACAAACTCAAGATTACTTGGTTTGGAGTGGTTGGCTAAGATATCTGTTCCTTGGTTAGAAAAAATAATAAAGTGGTGGTGGCTCTCCTTAGCAATATCGAGCAGGCACTGAAATATATCGTTTTCTATAGTGTATCCACCTCCGACAACTGGATCTCTATCTGATAGATAAACACCAACTTTCATGTTAATAAATAGCTCCTTAAAATATTTTTTTTTAAGACTTGCGAGCAACACCAACTATGTGCCACGTCTCCTGACTGATGTTTTCATCATCTCTAAAACCGGAAAACCAGTTGAGAGGAGTAAAACCAGAAAAAGTCAATAAATTTGCCATTTCCTGAAGCAGAAAGTAGCGATTAACTTGAGTTTCCTTAAAACTACTATATGTGCCATCATGACATAGCTCGTAAATGCTATAAGTAACGTTGGCTAACTGCTGAGGAAGCTGTAGTGTCGTTTCAGAAATACGCAGTATTTCTCCCTCTGGTATCAACCAACGGCGGATGCGTACAGGTTCATAATCATGAAGCATAGCAGCAGCGTGCCAGAATTCAAAGACGAGCAAACCATCTGGACGGAGGTGCTGATTTATGCCTTGCAGGACTTGATTCAAAGCCGTATTAGTTGCTACATAACCAATTGAATCAAACAGGCAAACTACCGCATCAAAAGCTTCATCTAGAAGATTTAGATTACGCATATCTTGCCAGCGAAAGTTTACAGTAGAGGCAAGCTGGACAGCTTTACGCTGGGCACAGTTTAGCATATCTTCGGAATAATCTACCGCCACAATCTCATAGCCAAATTTCTCTAAAGCTAGGGCGTGTTCTCCCGTACCACAAGCAAGTTCCAAAAGGCGATGAGTTTTGCCTATGCTGTACTGTTGTAAGCATTGATGGACGAAAGCGGCTTCTTCTCCATAGGGCTTTTCTGCGTAGAAAATATCGTATAATTCAGCGTGCCGGCCAATATATGAACTCATGCTTTTATTGTTGCTTTTGCTTGTTGGGCAGCCCTTTGGATACTTTCTGCGATAGACTCAATTGTTGCTTCAGTCAGGGTACAACTGGAGGGCAAATAGAGTCCCGTTTCCCACAATTTATCTGCCACTGGGCAACTCACTTCCCGAAAGCCAGGTTGACTCTGAAAACAGGGTTGTTGGTTCATGGGACAGAAAAAAGTGCGAGTGTCAATTCCCTCCTCCCGCAGCCGTGTCATCAATTGGTCTCGACTAATAGCAAATTCTGGCTTTACTACTACAGCATACATCCAATAAACATTTCTTGCCCAATCAGTTTCAACTGGCAATTGCAGTCCTGGGATGTCAGACAGGTAGCGACTGTAGGTGTGAGCGACGCGGCGCTTTTCTTCAACAATCATTTCTAGTTTCTGTAATTGAGCTAAACCCATAGCTGCCTGATAGCCCGTCATCCTGAAATTATAGCCCGCAACTTCGTGGCGGAAACGAGGCTTGGTAAAAGCTAAATTTCTCAACAGTCGCAAGCGTTCAGCCAAGGCTTCATCATTGGTGACAACCATGCCTCCTTCGCCTGTAGTAATAATCTTGTTGGCATAGAAACTAAAACAGCCCATATCGCCAAAACTGCCCGTCATTTTGCCGCGACAGGTAGCACCGTGAGACTCGGCACAGTCTTCAATCACCACCAGATTGTGTTGCTTGGCAATCTCACACAAGCGGTGCATATCTACAGGATGACCGTACAAGTGTACGGGAATAATCGCTTTAGTGCGAGGAGTAATTAGAGATTCTATTAAATCAAGATTTAGATTCCAGGTAATATTTTCCGAATCTACTGCGACGGGTACTGCACCATTATGATAGGCAGCCAGGGCGGTGGCAATATTAGTGCTGGCACTGACTAAAACTTCGTCTCCTGAACCAATTCCTGCGGCTGTAACTGCTAACTGGAGGGCAGTTGTGCCGCTGCTGACGGCAATGCCGTACTTACCACCGCAATATTCAGCAAATTCCTGTTCAAACTGGAGAATCGATTCGCCAAACGTCCCAGAAATCTCGCCGCGCTTCAAGGCAGCAACGACGGCATTAATTTCCTCTTCACCAAAATAGGGTTCAAAAACAGGTATCATTTCTTGACCTCAACTATTACTTTATCGTACTCAGTTCCTAAAAATGGTCCCTGTTTGACGCTGATACACTGCATATCTTCAATCACGCGGATGGCATGAGTACCGTGAATCAAGACGATAGCATCTCCGGGTTTGAGAACGATTTCTCGCAACAACTCACCATTATCAGTATAGAGTTGTACTGCAACAACACCCCGCTGAACCACAAACATTTGTTGTAAGTCATCGATTTGTCGGCTGAAAGTTTGGTGATAGTGAGGCGGTTCTTGATATCCTGCTTCATGGGCAAGCAAGCCAAACTGAAAGGATGACTCTGGAGGAGAGAAAAAGGTGGTTTTCTCTACCTGAGTGTCAGCCCAGATGATTTCGGCGTAGCGTGTGCCATTGTACTCGATGTGTTCAACAGTCATGCTTGTCAGGATATAGTTTTTCAGTGATTGATTTTAGCATCTTCTGAAGAGAAATTTTGCGCTTTATCGAATTTAGATTACTTTTTACTAGATTAGCTCTCCCAAATCTTTGATTTTAACAAGTTCACAACGCTCTAGATCGTAGACAGACATTTCTTCAATTATTTTAATTCTATCATTCCCGCCCCTAAAAGATAATTGACCCTGTTCATCTCTTGAGTCCCTGAATTTAGATTTAACATAACCTTCTTCGACACTCAATTGCTTAATCTTACCAACTTTATCTTTTCTGACAAAAAAAGCATTGTTGGCATTGCTGTTTGAACCAACAAAGCAGTAGCCTTTTTGCTCAGCCAAAAGACAAAGAGCCTTGAGTGAGCATCCCCAGTATAAATGTGAATAATGAGCTTTACCTCTCATGAAAAAGGGATCATAAGGAATTGTAGTAGCAGATTTGCCGCCGAATATACTGTTGTATTCAACGATTACAATAATGGGATTAACAACTTCTATGCACTCCCATATCCAGTAATCATTTCCGTCAATGTCAATACTAAGAATACCAATTTCTCCCGAAAATTTATTGTCTAAAAAAATTTGATTGATGTTTTCTTTGTTAATAAAACTATTGACTGCTGTCAGATCGTATCTCCAATAAATATCGTCCTTGCGAATATTATCTATATACTGCTCACCTCCATCAATAACCAAACCTGTCCAGTTATCATTAATCAACAAAAATCGAGTGTTCGATTCAGTATAATCTCCCACTCCAAATTCGATGAATTTCTGACAAATCGGATCGATGCCTATATTGTGAATTAGATATTGAATAATTCCATCTTCTCCAAATTGAGAGAAAACCTTAAATTCTGCGTCATGAATATTCTCGTATATTCCATGCTGTTTCATTGGGGATATCAAAGATTTTGCCGCTAGGATTTTTGCTTCTTCAATCTGACTTGACAGTTTAGCAATTCCTAAACTAGATTTAGCGACTTTTTTTAACCATTGAAATTTTTTCATTTTTTATTTCTATCCTTGTAAAAATTTATTTAAGTTGGTTTTGAATTTTTCTATATTTATCCTGTTTATTTTTAAGGTAAATTCAAAATTTTTATTTATATTTTCAGACAACGTGGATAAATTATTTCGATGAGTAACTGGTAACTGAGTATCTTTTGATATCTCTAATGCTCTGTTATCAACAGCTATAATAAAAGCTCGCCTTGAATTTTGTAAGGCTCTAATTCCTCCGTGCAATCTTGTACCTACATAATCAATTACAGTTGATTTTAGCAGGTCATCAAAAGCTGTCAAACTGCGTTCAAGTATTTCAATTTTCTCTAACGTAATTTCATCCAAAATAGTTTTTATATAAGCAATATCACCAATTCCTTGTGGGAAAAAATATACGCAATTATACTCTTGTAAAATAATTTGAATTAATTCTCTATCATACTTAGGATTCTTGTAATAATCAGTAATAGTAAAAACAACCGATTCTGGTTTCACCGATTCAAATTTCAACTGTTCAGGTAATTTCCACATGGAGGGGCAACCAGTGTTTACAACATTACCAATTCCACACTTACGCAACATTTCTTCAGTGTAAGAATCTCTCACACTGTGAATAATATTATCTTTCCGAAACCAATATCTATAAAGAAACTTAGTAATAAAATCGGGCGAAGCTTGATACTGCCACCATCCTACACCAAATAAAATCAAGTAATTCCCAATTGCAAAGTTTCTCAATCCAGGTTTCCAAACAGAGGGATTTAAAAGGGGATTGTTCGCCAAGATATTGGCACCAGCAAGGATCATCGCGTCTTTGTTAGAATATTTCTGGCGGTCAGAATAACCATCTATAGGAACCCATTCTATTTGAGGTTGTAGGCTTAGATTTAAATTATCTATGATTGCTTCTTTGATAATAATGTCTCCTAAATTTTCGATAATTCCATCTTGCTGATGGGATGTAGGATCGGTTAAGTATAGTTTCATGATATTTTATGTCCTCCTTTTGTCCAACTTATACTACTAATTAAATTATAGAATCTTTTTCAAGAAAATAGCTTTATAATTGTCAAGAAGTAGTTTACCATTTAAATAAGCTTTGTAAGTGGGTACAATAAATTCAAATACTACTTGGTATCCACTGAGTTGAAAAAAATTCATCATTTTGCTACTTGAAAAAAACCATACTGGAACTTTATAGCTGATACCATAAATTTGATGAGGTACATGAGCCACAGAAATAAAATCTGATTCTTCATTCTGTAAAATAGGCAACTTATCTAGATAGATGAATTGTGGTCTCAGTGAAATCATTTTTTCCAGATATTGATAGGGATTGTCAAGGCATTGGAGAACTCCACTGGCAATCAATAAAACAATATCTTCGTCTGATATGCTAGAACGATCAAGACTATCTGTAAAAACAATTTCTTGATTTCCAATCCATTTATCTCTACCCATATTTGCCATCATTGGTGCTTCAACAACTATCCATTTAATTGGGGATTTACAAACCTTCAAGTAAGTTAGATAATGTATTCCCATTTCACCACCAAAATCTATAATAGTTCTAGAGAATGAATGAGTATTACTAAACGAGTAAAAAATTGCGGCGATTATACCTTTCTCTACCTCATCAATGTCTTTTTTCTGAATTAGAGAAATTGATGACGGATCAAATTTTTGGGCTTTTGCCTGAACAACATCCTGTTGTTCATAGAATCCTGCTATCTTAACTGCTTCATCATATTCATTATAAACTCCTACATACTCATATCCTAGTGGTATGCCTAAAAGTCGCATCATTTTTTTGATGATTTTTACTATTAATGGTGGTAGTAGTAAAGTTGCTACTTCTCGAAGTTTACCCATAACAAGTTTTTTGGTTTTTGAGAAATTAGATAAGTTCATTGATTTAAAAACTTTTCCTAAGTAAATTTCTAACTTGACTTACCAGGTTGAACTTTAAGGTAGATATGACATTAATCCCTAGAGTATCAAAAATCTCTTCTGGGTTTCCAATGGGCCAGTTTTCACTACTTGGTAAGCAACCAAATCTGAGGACGCGTTTTTGGAGATCTGAAAGATCACTTATATCCCTAGTATTGAGCAGTATTGGTTCTCCCATAGGCATCCAGCTAGGAGAATACTGACCAAACAAAGAAGTTCTTACTTGTCCTCCTTCATAGGGTTTAGCTCGATGAATACATCTGTAATCATACAGGATAGCTGTTCCTCTACCTCGGTTATTAAATGTTACTATCTTATCCTGAAAGTCCCTTTCGGCATCATCCCAAGTCTCCTTTTCATATTCAAACGACCATTTGTGGCTACCTTCTACAATTTGCAAGCCACCATCTTCAACGTCACTCAAATACATAATCATTATAATTCCTTTGTCCTTCTTTACCATTTGTATCTCAAATTTGTTCTTCTCAGAATTATAAGTATCTATTTTATTATCGACATGCCATTGCATTTTCGTGATTTTTGATGGAAAAGTTCTATAAATTCTATAATTAGATAAATGAACGGGACTTTCAGCGTACCTATCCATTAACTCAATTATCATTGGATTTGTGTAAACTTCAATTATTTCTCTAGCCCAGGATAGTGTTAAGAATAAAAACCTAGTATTACCGCTTTGTACATAACCTTTTCTTCCGTTGATCGTAGGCACACTTAGGGGCATCTCTATACTTTGATCGAGCCTTTTAATTAATTCGTCACTTACAACATCTTCTAGCTCCACAAAACCTCTGGTTTCTATGGATTTCAAATGTTCAGATATTTTTTCAATTTGCATCACTTGACTTAAACCTCATGACTTTACTAAACTCCACTTTGATTATCCTTATTGTATCTTTAACCACGTCCATCCTGGGAACCATAGTTTTGATTATAAGGAAAACCCCTAGTGTTCAAACTGGACGGGTTATGTTTTCTCTTAGTTTATTTATTATTCTCTTAAGATAGTTTTTTGAAGGTTTCATGGCTGACTTAAAATATAATCTATCATATTCTCTATCTACTGCTAATCCGTAGGGCTCCTTGAGGGGAAAATTCATTTCGTATTGACAACGACTATTATAGATAACACTGGCATCAAAAGTATGTGTTGCGTCTTTCCCAGAACCAATATTCAAAATTAGATTGACAGAAGGTATGATAGATAGCCCTGAGTACAGAAGACGAGCGAAACTCCATTGATAATCCCAAGTGTTAATGGTATCTTTTTCATGATAAGCCTTCCAAAATATTTTTTCTGTAATCCTAAATTGCTCATCACTAGCTAAAACATCACGAATCCGTTCTCGTACTTCACTTTCTACCCATAGCTTCATGTCATAATCAAAATATTGCCAAGCCCTTCTCCAGGAGGCCCAGCCCCACATATCACCATAGCAAGAAAAGTGATAAGACTGAATATTAGATTTCCATTCGCCTAGCCAGTTTTCTCCACTAATCATTATAACTCTTTTATCGTCACGATATTTTTCTAATAATATATCACAGAATTGAAAAAACGTAAGATTAGGCAGAATATCATCTTCCAGAATAATTGCTTCTTCTACCTGCTCAAATACCCATGTAATTCCTGTAGATACTCGTTTTCCACATCCTAAATTCACATCGGAATAATTCTTCAACACCTCACAATCCCAATCAACCCTATCAATAATAGCACGAGCCGCCTTACACTTCTCAACATCATCTGGTTTATCTGGACGTGGACCATCAGCAACCACTAATAAGTTAGTTGGTTTCGCCTGACGGATAGCTTCAAATACCCTCGCTGTCGTATCAGGTCGATTAAAAATCAGGAAGGCGACAGGAGTGGTCAGTTGGAAGTCATTCATAGACGAAATTTACTGTTAACTTGTGGTATCCTAACCCACCCTGACCGAATTGTCAACCCATTTCAGGATTTTCATAGCCATTAATTTTATTTTCACTATCTCCACTGTTAAATAGATAATATTGTCTTCTAGCAAACTATCATTGGCTCTTTGAGGCTTACGAAAGCTAATATATAAAACATCTGCTTCTTCATCATAATCTATCCAGATTCTTGAAGAAGGTGCGGTTAGCAAATAAGGAATTGATTTTAAGAGATTGACTTCTGCCATAGGACGCCTCGCTTGATAATTTTTTCGCAGGAGGATGTCAAAAAAGTGGTTATGATAAATCCATCGTTCTTTAGTTCTTTATAGATAACGACCGCGTCTTTTCTTGAGATAACAGTTTTCGGATAATGTTTTATTGCTATTATCTCATCAGTCCATGCCGCCATGTAATCATGATTCTCTGTAATGTGTGACCATTGCTTATAAGTTAAACGAGTTGGCCAACCATTTTGAGAAATTACAACTTCGATAACGTTTTGGGATGTCATATTACCATCGTTTAGTAATAAAGGAAGCTCAAAATTACTTTCTATAGGACAAAATAGATCATCCAAGTGAAAAGCAGTCTGTTTGAGTTCATAAACGAAATTTACTGTTAGCTCTGGCTACTGTAACCCATCCTGACCAAATTGTCAACCCAGAGCTGCATAGCCGATGCTTCGACCGTCAGAGTGACTGAGTAAGATACTTTCATGGCTTAGAAAATCCATTCATTATTTTCTCAATTTAACTGCCCGAATTGTTCCTGGTAACGAGCCAACAAAGCTTCTAGTTCTAGAACTCGCTGCCGTTCTCTTTCTGCGCGTTGAGCTTCCTGCTCGGCGCGTTGAGCTTCCTGCTCGGCGCGTTGAGCTTCCTGCTCGGCGCGTTGGGTTTGCTGCTCGGCGCGTTGGGTTTGCTGCTCGGCGCGTTGAGCTTCTTGTTGGGCGCGTTGAGCTTCCTGCTCGGCGCGTTGAGCTTCCTGTTGGGCGCGTTGGGTTTCCTGCTCGGCGCGTTGAGCTTCCTGCTCGGTAGGAGTCAGTATCCAATTGCCGTCTCGTCCGTACCAGCGCAGCCACAACCGCTCAATGCCTTGACAATTTCCTGCCCAAAGTCCCAACCCCAATTGTACTTCCTCTAGCCACAACTGCTGGTTTTCTAGTCTTAAAGGCTGATATTTTCCTGATTTTAAGGTAAATGCCTGCAATTGGTTGCTGTAGCGATCGAACACCACGTAGTAGGGAATGCCTAAAATTCGTTCGTAAACCTCCCACTTGGTGGGAGGTTGGTTGATTCCCCGCACGGTACGCCCTAAATCTTCTGCTTCCGTTCCAGGAGAGAGTAATTCGATGGCGATGAAGGGAACAATTTCTTCCTGCCAAATCACATAACTCAGGCGCAATTCCTCTCCTTGGTACAGCCGCGAGACTCCCAAAGCGGCAAACCAGTCCGGCCGCTTGTACCATTGGGGATGGTACGGGTCGTAGTAGAGATTTAGATCGCTGGCGATAAATATTTGTTCGGCAGGATAGTTAGAAGGTCGAAAGGTCTGGCGCAATAATTCGGGTTGGAAGAGATGAAATTCGTCAGGCAAGCCAGGTTCCTCCAGGTTTTCGCTGGGGAGGTCGTACATGGTTGGTAACATTTCTTTGGGTGGAAGGGACGGCGTTCTCTGGTACATGGGGGGAATGTTGCTAGTTTGGTGTTTAGTTTAGCAAGATAATATGGCATTCATGTCAATTTTAGACCCCTGAACGCCGCAAGCCTTGATGCACAATAAATCGGAACAGTCGTCAATTCCCCGTTCTCCATTGGTGAAAATGCCGATTCAAAAATGAAGTACCCCACTGGGGGAGTCTTACCAAAATCCGCCCAGAGGAAGTTAGAGACTTTCGGGATTAATCCCCAATTCCCTGAGTTTAGCCGCCATTCGTTCGGCTTTTTCTAAGGCTTCCTCGGCTTTCTGTTGTGCTTCTTCAGCTTTCTGTTGTGCTTCCTCAGCTTTCTGTTGTGCTTCCTCAGCTTTCTGTTGTGCTTCCTCAGCCGACTCTCGCTCGGTTGGTAACAATATTCCATCCAAAGTTGCCCAGCGAATCCAGACGGTTGTTACCCCCCTGTATTTTCCCTCCCAACGAACTAAAGCTAATCCCAAACGACCACTGATTAGCCATCCTTTCTCGTTGGGTTGCCGTGGTTCATATACACCATCAACCAAGACAAATTCGGCAAAATCTTCAGGGTTAAAAGGATCGTACCAGAAATATTCAGGCACTCGTAACTTATCTTGATAAATCTGTTTTTTCTCGGTTTTGTCTATTTGGGCAGTACTTTCTGAGAGTAGTTCAATCACTACATCGGGGGCTTTTCCCTCCTCCCAAATAACCCAACTTTTTCGCTCCCCTTTTGGCACGCCTAAGACGGCAAAAAAATCAGGTCCTTTGAAATCTTGATTTTTCAGTTGTGCTGTACTGAAATAGACAAACATATTGCCACTGGCATAACCATCTTCTCGTCGGTCTAGCCAAGGGGATATAGTGTCTATTAACAGATCCATCTGCCATTTATGCCTTTGAGTTTCCATGGGTACTCCATCATCGCAGGGAAGTTCATCTTGCGTGGGTAATGCAGTTAACTGCATCGGTTGACTAAGCGTCAGAGTTTCCATATTTCTGTCCTATATTTTGGGTTTAGTTATTTAGATTTCGTAGATTTTTTGCCCTCTTTAACTGGCTATAGCAATTCTAAATGAGTCGTGAACGAGTAAGGAGCTTAATCCCATTGTTCAGCTGCTTGTTCTCAAGGGTTTAGGGGATTACTATATGTTATATCACAATTCTAGGCTAAGACTCATTGAAGTAGAAATCATCATCCAAGAGCTGCTCAATTGAAAAAGGACAGGTGATTGGATAATCATTTTCTAATGGTATGCGAACGCCAAATTTAGCTTTTTTTCCATCTCTAATTGCCAGCTGGCGAGCGTCTGGATAGACTGAGGAAACTGCTGTTAACAGATAGGGATTGAGAGATGGAGTATCTCGCAAGCTTTTTTGAACTCGCTGCCGGTGTTCGTTGATTGAATCATACCAACTGCCTGTCATAGCATCAGGCCTATCGCCTTGTATCTTGAGCTTGAGTAAATGAGCCAACAAAACCATTAAGTCACTTTCTAAGGCTCTTTTTTCTGACTTGCCCAAGTCTTGTAATTCCTCAATTAAGTGTTCAACGTCTAGTCGTTCAAATTGACGATCTTTTAATTGTTGGATTGTCTGCTCAATCCACAAGTCAAAATCAGAATCATATAAAATAGTGGACATTTCTCGCAGTTTTATTAATGATATAACTCCGACAATCTTAATATTAACAAATCTTGTCCGTTTTGTCAAGTAGCGATTGCCTGATAATTTCCTTGTACTATTTATCTTCCTTAACCTTCCTTTTATTAACTGAATTCTCCATCTCTTACAGAACTACAAACTTCTATTCCTAAATTTTTAGCTATTTCCTGCGCCTTGAAATCTACCGTCAGTGAAATAATACCAAAATTGCCAGAGAAACCCGATAGTTACGAAACCAGTAGCTGCCACCATCAACGCAAGTCGGTTTTGCAGTAAGATTGTTATATTGAATGAGAAAAAAACAAAGATTGCTGAAACAATCACAAAAAATATATAAAATATTTGAGATTCTTTTTTATGTCTATAGGCATAAAAGATTATAACAATATATACTAATCCTAGTCATAAAAAATTACCCTGTGCGGTTGCAGGCATTTCACTATCACTCCAATAGTCTAAATACAATCTAATTTCCAGCAAATTTGGACTAATTTGCAACGTTTTCAAGACTGATAAAACAGAAGAAAACACAGTTGAACCAATGAGGGAAGTCATCACGATAATGGCATTGTAAGGATAGGCTGGAAGCCGAGAGTAGTTAATCGAAAATCCCAGAATATAAAAAAATATGATTCGCATTATTTGTGCGATGTATGATAACCAGCTTGCTTCTTTATTTAAAAAACCATAGTCATTAATAGTAGTCCAATAAATAATGCAAAATAGAGTTAAAATCAATAGTGGTTGAATAAATTTTGTTTGTTTCAATAAACTCTTATTTAACGAAAATAGTTGCCAACCCATCAATTTATCTACTATTGCCAATGCGGGCAATAAAATAGTAGTATTCAGAGTAGAAATTATTGGTATTTGCAATGCTGATATGAAAAGCAAAAAGCAAAGCAATAAAAGGTGTATATATCCGACAGTTGAGGGTTTGTATTTGTGTTTGTATAACATGATCAATGTATTTCAATGTATTATTGTGCTTTGAAAATTTTGATAAACTAGAGTAAAATCAAAAATCAAACTCTCTAGATACCTAGATATATTTACACTTATACAAAAAGTCATGGCATGATAATTGCTCAATCTCAATATATAAATCTGAGATATAATTGTCTATTTCTTCTTTAAATCGCGCTTCAATAAGCATATATTTAGGTCGATATTTATTAAAATCTAAACCTTTCAATACATTTAATTCATAACCCTCAACATCCAAAGAAAAGAAATCAATTTCGTTGACCTCGCATTCATCTAGAATTGAAGTTAGAGTTCTAGCAGGAACTTTGATTTGATAAGGAATAACACCTTTCTGAATTTTACTACCTTCTCTTACATGATTTTCCTCAGCTTGCTTACTTTTTAATGCTCCTTCTACTAAAGACATCAAATTAGAATATTTCATGGTAACATAGGATTCAGAAAAATCACTAGAAACTAAAGCACAACTGAATACTTTTGATTTTGGTCTTTCTAGAAGACATTGCTGGTATAATTCGGGAATTCCTTCTACTAAGATTCCTTTCCAACCCTTAAGTCGTTCAAGATAGTAGGTATTACTTTGGCTAAATCCATCGTTAGCTCCTACTTCTATGAAAAAACCATTACGATAGTTAAGGTAATGTTCAAGTTTTCTGTCAATTTCAAACAAAGAAGGTCTGGAATAACGAGATATTCCAAAACTCTCAGCTATTTTTCTGCGTAACATTGAAAGCTTGTTCTTAACATTTAGCATTTTGGACTCCATTATTACTATTGTTCTTAGTTATTTGGAAAACTATTCCTCTGCATATTGTTTAATAGCGTTAATTCCATGTTCAGGCTGATTGATACTTTTAGGTTTAAATCTGAAATTTCTATGAAAGAAAAAAGAGGTTGTCCAAACGTAGCTATTTATTGGACCTAGTCCTGTCATATCCACCTGAATTAAATCTGCATCTCTGAGTGTTTCTGCAGTTTTTACATACCAATCTGAGTTGTCCAAAATGATCAATCCCCCCAGTTTAAGCTTTTTAATAGCTACTTTAGCACATTGAAACCGATAAGAACCATCTATTATTATAACATCCATATCAGGATAGCTTTCTAGGGCGTGGACATAGGACAATTCATCAGTAATTAGTTGTAGCTGTGCTTGAGAAGTATGCTGGCTACTTATGCTTTTGAGAACTTTCTCATGCCATTCTGGATTATCCTCAATACTAATAACCTTTTGGCAAATTTGAGACCAAAAAAGCGTTGAGTTGCCTGAACCATACTCAAAAACTTTTTTGTCAGAAAAATCTAGTTGCTTGAGATACTCAATAGCAGGATAAGTGTACCAAGGGATTGGCTGATGCTTGGCATCTATCGGCTGCTTTATATGAAAACTATCAAGCCAGCCCACCTTTTTTAGGTATCCACTTCTCCAGAAATAAAAAGGAGCATCTACTCTAAGTAAATTTAGGATTTTATGAAAGATTTTTTTTAACATAGCCCAGATAAATTAGATTTTGCTGAAAACGAAATGGTATAAACAAAGCTTTAGTTAACATCAAACCAGGTTTGAACATAGGAGGATAAAGTAAACAACTAATGTGAGAAGCTACCGCATACGATAAAACGGTTGCTATTGCCGCTCCCACACCGCTGTAGGGGGGAATAAGCAAAAAATTCAACCAGACATTGACAATCGCTCCTAATGAAGTCGTTAAAAAACTAAAGCGGGTGAAGTTTTCAGCCATTAACCAGTTGCTGCGAGCTGCGCCCAAAAAGACGAAAGGACTAGCCCAGATGTGCCATGCTAGAATTTGACCAGCTTCAGCAAACTCCTTACCGAGCAAAGTTGTCAACAAAGGCACTGAAACAAAAGTCATAGGAATCGCTATCGCCAGTGCCATCCAAGCCATGAGATCGTACAGTTGTTGTAGTCTAGCATAATATTCCTCTTTACTCCTCTGCCTCGCCCGCAGGATGGCAGGAAAGACAGAAGAACAAACGGCCATGGGGATAAAATACCATATTTCTGAAAATCTGACCGCCGCCCCATAGTTTCCCACTGCTTGAGCATTTGCCATATTACCCAACATGACTTGGTCTATCTTCATGTAAATCGTGATCATGACACCTGATAGAATCAGCGGCCATGAATCTTGCAGCATTTGCCATCCCTTTGACCAATTGAACCGCCATCGTAACATAGATTGGTGGTACTTGAGGTAAACCCAGATCATTCCCAGCACCTTGACAACCTGCTCTGCCAGAATTAACCAAACAAAAGCCATTAACGGCAACTTGAAGGCAATAAATGAAAGTTTGATCAGGGAACTCATAATTAACTGGACGCTTCTCAGAATAGCCAGGACTCCTGAAAGTACCTGTGATTGAAACCAAAACTCGATCGCATCAAAAGCACTGAACATTAAGCTAAAGGCAATAATTAAGGTCATCCAGCGAACGTTAGGATCGGTATCAAACGTCCAGATGGCCATACCAATTATAATAATTGTCAATAAACTAGCTATTAACTTTAGCACAAAAGCAGTACCCAAAATCTCTGGAGCCGCTTTTTCCTCTTGGACGATATTGCGGATGACGATGGCATTCAACCCCAATTGAGCGATCGCACTAAAAAGAGCGACAAAACTGGTAGTATAACTCAATTTTCCGAAATTTTCTGACCCTAAATATCTAATTACCCAAATTCCGACAAGAAAAGCTAGTATCATGGTCAGCAGACGCTCGGCAAATAGCCAACCGACATTGCCCAGAATCTTTCGCAATCCAGGACTCAGATTTTCCACCACTGCTCTCCACTTTGCCACCATAATATTCGATCCTTTTCGATAGCCGAAACATCCTACTCGAGAGACCTTTTAACAATTTAGCCAACAATAATTTTTGCTCCATGATAGTCTATCAATTATTTTGTAAATTAGTTTCACAAAAGGTTAGGTTAAATTGTCGAGACGCAATCGCCGCTGGTTTTATCAAGCTTATGATTGATTTTCTGGTTTAATTTGCCGAATCAGATACCGTACCTCTGAGAGCAAAACCTCAAAACGCTTGTCTGACCCTTCCTGTCTTTGCCTGATTTCGGCAATTTCTGCTTGCCGAGCTTCATTTTCTCGCTGTTGTTGAGCAGCTATTTGTAACAGTGCTTGTGCAGTTATTCTTACCCCTTCTACTGAATCTTTGATTTCCGATACCGATTCTCGCAATTCCGAAACTGATTCTCGCAATTCCGAAACCGAGTCTTTGACTTCTGATACCGATTCTCGCAATTCCGAAACTGAGTCTGCTAATTCATCTAGCATTTCATCTGTCCATCTCGTCCGAATTTGCCGAATCAAATAGCGAACTTCTGACAGCAAAACCTCAAAACGCTTGTCTGACTCTTCCTGTCTTTGCCTGATTTCGGCAATTTCTGCTTGCCGAGCTTCATTTTCTCGTTGTTGCTGTGCCGCAATTTGCAGTAGAGCGTTTGCCGTTAATCTTACCCCTTCTACTGAATCTTTAACTTCCGAAACTGATTCTCGCAATTCCGAAACTGATTCTCGCAATTCCGAAACCGAGTCTTTGATTTCCGAAACCGATTCTCGCAATTCCGAAACTGAGTCTGCCAATTCATCTAGCATCTCATCTGTCCATCTCGTCCGTTCCCCATCCCGTTTTGTCATGGCTTGTTTTTCTCCCTTCTCAGTTTCAATAGCTGCTTAAATTGTGGGTAATTAGGGTTGGCTGAATAAATCTAAAAACCTTGTTGGGTAAGACTTTTAGACTTTTTGTCAATCAAAAAGTACCCAGCATGGGAGTGATCAGGGGGAAAATTCAGGTACTTTTTCCCTGAAAATTAGGTAATTGACCACCTCAAAACCGGTAAAACCCCACACCCCACCTGCCCCCCCGATGTCGGGGGGGTTGGGGGGGCCACACCCTGCCCCCAGGAAAAACTTTTTCAGCAGACCCTAATTATAGACGCAATCGCCGCTGGTTTTATCAAGCTTATGATTGATTTTCTGGTTTAATTTGCCGAATCAAATAGCGAACTTCTGACAGCAAAACCTCAAAGCGTTGGTCCGACTCCTCCTGTCTTTGTCTCATTTCATCCATATTACGCTGTTGCTGTGCTGCGATTTGTAGCAAAGCTTGTGCCGTCAATCTTACCCCTTCTACTGAATCTTTGATGTCCGAAACTGATTCTCTCAATTCCGAAACTGATTCTTTAATTTCGGAAACTGAGTCTGCTAATTCATCTAGCATTTCATCTGTCCATCTCGTCCGTTCCCCATCCCTTCTTGTCATGGCTTGTTTTTCTCCCTTCTCAGGTTCAATAGCTGCTTAAATT
>VYLR01000107.1_pt1 | contig 25539 bp, 25 predicted proteins | sample 5114291 | NCBI WGS metagenome assembly VYLR01 (sample SAMN12291774, study PRJNA351875) | freshwater metagenome | isolation source: freshwater lake | place: USA: Michigan, Lansing Lake | collected 2013-08-14 | reverse complement strand
CCAATCGGTTAGCATTGAAGAAGTTTGAGCGTAGCCTACTCTTTCTTGCTTTTCGTACCAAGCTTGTGTTCTGACATGGAGAGCTTTGTTGTCAACTAATCTTACACAGCCCAATGTGCGCCGCAATAGCGACTCTTGTGTTGGTGTGGGGTAAAATCGAAACGAATAGGCTTTTTCCATGTCTCACATTCTAGCATATATCGTGTAAATGCGCTAGTATTTAACAGTAAAGCCAACCTAGAACGGCGGGGTTTCAGACGCAAATTTTCGATGATCGAGAATGGCTTTAGCTTGAATTAAAGCCGATCGCACTTGTTCAAAACCTGTGCCACCATAGCTATTACGGGCCGCTACTACCTGACGAGGAGCGATCGCGTCGTAGATATCGGCCTGAAAAGCTGGATGTAATTCTTGCCATTCGGTCAGGGTTAAATCTTTCAATAACTTACCGGCTGCCAAACTGCTTTTAACCACTTTCCCGACTAAATTATAAGCTTCTCGGAAGGGAATCCCCTTACTGGCTAAATAATCCGCCACATCCGTCGCATTAGAAAAATCTTCCGCCACCGCGTTAGCTAATCGGTCGGTTTTAAATTGAATCCCGGTGGCTAAAAGTACCGTCATCGCTTGCAAACAAATCCGCACGGTTTTAACGCCATCAAATAACGCCTCCTTGTCCTCCTGCAAGTCTTTGTTATAGGCTAGGGGTAAACCCTTCATTAAGGTCAATAACGCCTGTAAATGCCCAAAAACCCGCCCTGTTTTGCCGCGCACCAATTCGGGAACATCGGGATTTTTTTTCTGGGGCATAATGCTAGATCCCGTGGCACAACTATCGGTGAGAGTGATAAAACTAAATTCTTGGGAAGACCAGAGAATCATTTCTTCGCTCAAACGGCTCAGGTGTACCATAATCAGACTAGCGGCCGTCATGAATTCAATGGCAAAATCTCGATCGCTAACTCCATCAAGACTATTGTTATACACCTGCTCAAAATCGAGTAAATTGGCACTGTAATGACGATCAATCGGAAAAGTCGTCCCTGCTAAAGCACCACATCCTAGGGGCGAAATATTAGTCCTGGCGCGAATTTCCCCCAATCTTTGGTGATCCCGTTCGGCCATTTGAAAATAAGCTAAGAGATGATGGGCTAAACTAATCGGTTGAGCGCGCTGCAGGTGGGTATAACCGGGGATCAGGGTTTCCAGATGGTTTTCAGCGTGATTGACTAAAGCTTGCTGAAAATTGCGAATTTCTTGCCTAATATCATCGATTTGTTGTCTAAGATACAGACGAATATCTGTTCCTACCTGATCGTTTCGCGAACGCGCCGTGTGCAGTTTTTTGCCCACATCTCCCACTATCTCAGTTAAACGACGTTCCACGGCAAAATGCACGTCCTCTTGATCGATGCCGGGGTTAAAATTGCCGGCGCGGTATTCTTGACGAATTTGTTCCAATCCAGAGACGAGACTATCTGCTTCTGTGGGGGTGATAATACCCGTATAGGCGAGCATTTTGGCGTGAGCGATCGATCCGGTGAGATCATACTCGATTAATTCGATATCAAAGCCAATACTAGCGTTAAATTCTACGATCGTAGGATGGAGGCTACCTTCAAAGCGATCGCTCCAAGTTTTCTTTGCTGTCACTGTTTTCGTTAGATGATTGTGGATAAAGTTAACCAAAATATGCTGGACAATTTTGGGGAATAATCCGGCGCTGATAGCATTACCGCTTCAGGTTAGAAAAATCTCCAACCCTACAAACATAAGAATAGCAAGAATTGCTCGCTCTGGCTGAATACCGATAGGCAAAAAGCTAATAAGAAGTAAAACCTCGAAACATATAACCGACAATCAAACCGATTAATAATGCCCATGCTTGCCCAGTTTTGACGAAATTTGAGAAGGCTTTCTGGACATTCCCGATGATATCCACGTCTTGCTCCGAAATAGTCATCAAGACATTGGTGAGAGGCGAAAAGTCGATCGAGACAAATAGATGATGCAAGGTGTCGATCACGATGGCATTCCTCAAAGGCGAAAATCTACAAAACAAGTTAACATAAAAACGACTAAATTAAAACCACTTTTGTCTCCCTGGCGCTGAGTTGGAGGGGAGGTCACTTTCAAGATGATTGAGATTGCCGGTAATAGGCTAATAGTAAATTACCCGCTTTTGCTAAATTTTGCCCAAAGGCGATAATTCCTTCCTCATGACCACTCATCACTAAAATTTGTTGCTCCTCTAGACGCTCTTCTTGACATAAACGGATAATTTCTGCGGCCATTTCTGGGGTTCCATAGGCAATATTTTCTTGAGTAGTCGGCACGCGATACATCAAATTTTGCCACAGGGGGCGATGATGAATATGAATCACCCCATTAATCTGGGGATTCGCTTCATAAATCGCTGCATGGGTGAGAGTTTCTGAAGAAGCGGCGATTGTTCCCCGGCAAGTGACCCGATTTTCTCTCCAATCGTAGTCTATAACTGTGGTGTAATGGGATTCATTTAATACTGGTATTCCCCCGGTGTTAGTGCCAGAAATAATAATTTCTTTGTCTATTTTTCCTCGTTTACTCACATTCCCAAAACCGATTCCGTTATCGTATTGACCGATTAATCCCAGTCGATAGAGGCGATTGCGCCAATAATTTAATTCGGCAATCTCTGAACTTACTAAGGGACGGTCAGGAATCCAAGTACAATTATATTTAACGTAACCTTCATCAATCATAGATTTTTTGAAAATATTCGGGATAATTTTGACAAACTTTCTGCACAAATTCCTGGAGAGGATAGGAAATATTAGTGATATAATTATCTTTGATAACTTGGGAAAATAGGGGTAAAACTTCCGTATCTAAGGCGGGTTTAAATAAGTCCATCGGCAGGATTAAATCGGAACCTTCCCGCACATCAATTGTCTCAAAATTATCGGACACAATTAACCAAAGAGGACGCACCCAAAGAGCCGAACGACTTTCGATCACCTGAATTACTTCTCCGTATAGCTGGCTATTTTGACAGGATAAACTAACAATTTGATTTGATGTAAATCGATTCATAGACTCTCATACATGGCAATTAGATTGGGTAAATAATTAAGTTTTCATGGATAAAAAAGCAGAGAAATTAGCTGAAGGTTGACCAGCTTTTTTTTAGTGATCACTGAAGCAGCAACCCTTAACTCAAATCCGCTCATCATTAACATTCCCATCGGTAGCAGAAATTTTCCTTTTTACGAGGAGTATCTCCCATTTTGACATAGATTGTCATCAACGGACAAATTACTTAAAATAATTTAAGGTTTTTCCCCCAAAAAAATTGTTAAAAACTTGACATAAATACTATAGCGTTTCTGATTCACAAGAGGTACATTCACGATTGTGAACAGCTTAATCAGCAAAGGTTTAAGTGTGCCGCACAGATGCGAGAACCGCTATAATTTACCCATATTTGAATGATACTAATTAGGCGGAGGAAATGAGAGAAAATGAATGTATTAGGAGAGACAAGATTTGAGCAGGGAGTCATTAATAGGTTCCTGGGCAATATGTGCGATCAAGATAGCCATGTAGGTCAAGAACTAGGCAAAGTTTACCACGATTATCAAGAAGAACACGAAGAAGCGATCGGCAACCCTTGACAGGACTCCTATCAATTTACCCTATACGTTCCCCATCCTGATCAGCAATAGGAAGAAATCAGCCGAGAAGAAGGTTTAGGTTGCAGTTACAATCTGGAAGTGAAGCCCATGATCAACAGAAGTCAAATTCCCTATAAAATTCCTGAAGGGGGTCATTTTATTGTCGTGCTTAAACAGGTAAAATTAGCAGGATAATTTCAAATTGCCGTCCCAGAAATATTGATCTGTCCTTGAGGAATGCTCAATCTTGATATTATCGTCGATCCCGATGAGAATCAATACCAACCACTGGTGAGCAAACATCCAATTATCCGCGATTATTCTAGGGATTGGGAAAACAAATTATTAAGGTTTCTCAAACAGGAAATTCCTGGGCAAGAATTACCCAATGTCGTTAATTATGTGGACTGTTCTTTTAACCCAGATTATCGTCGTACCCACTGGAGGGAAGTCTATCTAGGTGTCAGGGGATTTAGTGGTTTTTAAGGCATTTGCTAGGGATTCGATGAGGGATTCGCTAGTAGTGGTCAGCGGTCTTGCTGATCCAGAGCAGAAAAAAGGCTTACATCGGCTTAGGGATCACCGATCACTGTTAATCTGGGGATTACCTAATGTTTACCTTGATACAGTAAAGTGGGGTTAAAACTGCTATCCCTTCACCTAGGAGAACTTCGATCATGTTGCTCACCTATAATCCCGACGCCTCACCCTTCCGAGAAGACTATAGCGAAAGTCGTCGGCTGCATTTTTATGAGCGCGGGGAAAATATTCCTCTGGTGGTTGATGGAGTCTGGCAAGTTTATCGGGGTATGGCCCAACTAAGTCAAGTATCTGAGAGTGGAGAGGAAATTTTACTAGGCTGGGTTCATTCATCCCACTTTTTCGGCTTAAATTTGACCCATCTAGAATCCTATCACGCCAGAGCCTTGTCGGAACTGTACCTAAAATGGTACACGATCGCCGAAGTGGAAAATTCGGTGGAATTAACCAGGATGATGTTAAATCAAATGATCCGTCGTCAACAACAAACGGAATCGCTTCTTGCGATCGCAGGACTCAAACGAGTCGAGGAACGTCTTCAGCAGTTACTACAGTTATTAAAGCGGGAAATGGGGGAACCAATCGCCCAAGGCAGTCGTTTAAAGATCCGTTTAACCCATCAAAATCTCGCCAATGCTATCGGTACCACGAGGGTAACGGTGACGCGTTTGTTAGGCGAATTTCAGCGTCAGGGAGCCGTGAGCAGCGATTGCGATCGCCATTTAATCATTCACGATTAACTCAGTCCTGAGGAAAAAATTTTCACCCCCACAGATGAAAGAGGTTTCTTTCCCTACACCCCACACCCTACACCCTCTTTCAAGTCAGACAATTTTAGTCAGACCCAGCCATAATAGACTCCCCGCGCAGGTCCACTAATTGCCAAGCTAATTTAGCAGCCCCCACCATCCCGGCGCGATTACCTAACTCAGCCGTTAATACCTCTAATCCTTCTCTGGAACTAGGTAAAACCCGTCTTTCGATTTCTGTGAGGAGAGAGGGAAAGAAAAACTTAGCACTGGCGCTAATGCCGCCGCCGATAATTACCGCCTCTGGGGTGAGAACATAGAGTAAACTGGCGATACCAGCACCCAGTAAACAACCGTAACCCTGCCAGAATTGTAAAGCCCCTTGATCGCCTTTTTCGGCCAATTCCGCCAATTGCTTCGGTTCTTTGCCAGTCATCCGGCGAATAGCTTGCAGGGAGACGTATTGTTCTAAGGAACCCTGATTACCGCTATTGCACAATGGACCGTCAAAATTGAGGGTTATTAAGCCTAATTCGGCGGCTGTTCCCTTACTGCCCACAAATAAGTTACCATCGAGGATAATTGCCCCTCCTACTCCCGTTCCCAAGGTCAACAGGATCAAGTTTTGAAACCGTTTGCCCGCTCCTAACCAAGCTTCCCCCAAACCGGCACAATTGGCATCATTGGCTAAAATTGTCGGCATTCCCGTACTTTCTTCTAACCAATCGGCGAGGGGAATATCCCGCCATCCTGCCAAATTAATCGCTATTTTGGCAATTCTCCCCTGAGCATCCGCCGGTCCTGGCGTTCCCACACCGATGGCTTGACAATTTTTATCTAAATTTACTTGACAAATGCCTTGATGTATGGTAAGAGCGACTTCTTTGGGTGTAGCGGGTTGGGGAGTGGGCAAGCTGAGAGATTCGAGACAATTGCCCTCTTGGTCAAATTTACCAATTTTAATAGCGGTTCCACCTAAATCGACACCTATGACTGTTTTCACCATCGGGCTTTCCTTGTTACTCTGGGAGTAGCTAGGTTTATTATCACTCTTTTTGGCGATTTTTTTCGCGGTTAGATGTGATCGAGAGGATAATTCGGCTAAACCGGCAAAACTAGCTGATTGATTAGCCCCAAATTTCTTCTATACTTTGGACACCGGCAGCTTAACTCCTGATTTTTACCCATTTTAAAAATGATGAATATTACCATCCCAACTCTCTACGATAGCGATTATCAACTTTGGTTAGAAAACACTATCAACCAATTGCGTCGGGGGGATTTTCAGGCAGTAGATTGGCAGAATTTATTAGAGGAGTTGGCAGATTTGGGAAAAAATAATCGACGAGCGCTTAAGAGTCTCTTAACTCGACTTCTAGAACATTTACTGAAGTTAACCTACTGGCAATCCCAACGAGATTACAACCAAGCGGGATGGAAAAAAGAAATTAGAAATTTTCGCCTACAAATTGCTGATCTTTTAGCAGATAGTCCCAGTTTAAAGTCCTATTTAAGGGAAATTTTGCAGGAATGTTATCTCGATGCTCGCAATCTGCTTATTGACGAAACCCAATTAGATGCCAGTATTTTCCCTCTGGAAGTGTTAGCTAATCTCGAGGAGATTCTCGATCAAAATTGGTTGCCGGATTGGGAAGCTATCAGCAATAATTCTGAAAAGTGCAATTAAGGAGTAAAAAATGATGAATATTACCATCCCAACTCTCTACAATAGCGATTATCAGCTTTGGTTAGAAAACACTATCAACCAATTACGTCAGGGCGATTTTCAAGCGGTAGATTGGCAGAATTTATTAGAGGAGTTGGCAGATTTGGGTAAAAGTGAACGACGAGCATTAGAAAGTTTATTAACTCGACTTTTAGAACATTTACTGAAGTTAACTTACTGGCAATCCCAACGAGATTATAATCAAGCAGCATGGAAAAAAGAAATTCGCAATTTTCGGATTCAGATCAAAAAAATTCTTAAAGATAGTCCCAGTTTAAAGCTCTATTTAAGGGAAATTTTGCAGGAATGTTATCTCGATGCTCGCAATCTGCTTATTGACGAAACCCAATTAGATGCCAGTATTTTCCCTCTGGAAGTGTTAGCTAGTCTAGAGGAGATTCTCGATCAAAATTGGCTGCCGGATTGGGAAGCTATCAGCAATAATTCTGAAAAGTGCAGTTAAGGAGTAAAAAATGATGAATATTACCATTTCAAATCTCTACGATAGTGATTATCAACTTTGGTTAGAATCGACGATCAACCAATTGCGTCGGGGGGATTTTCAAGCGGTAGATTGGCCGAATTTATTAGAGGAGTTGGCAGATTTGGGAAAAAGTGAACGACGAGCATTAGAAAGTTTATTAACTCGACTTTTAGAACATTTACTGAAGTTAACTTACTGGCAATCCCAACGGGATTATAATCAAGCAGCATGGAAAGGGGAAATTAGAACCTTTCGGAAACAAATCAAGAAATTACTGAGAGATAGTCCCAGTCTCAAACCCTATTTATCCGAGATACTTGAGGAATGTTACACCGATGCCCGGGAGATAATTATTGATATCACCCAATTAGATGCCAGTATTTTCCCCGGGGAAGTGTTAGCTAATCTAGAGGAGATTCTCGATGAAAATTGGCTGCCGGATTGGGAAGATATAAACAGCGATAAATCTTCCCAAGCGAACTAAAGATTAGCTTCACCTACCCGGTTTACAAACATTATAATCTTCGTGAGAGATAACCGCTTCTGGGACGAGGAGATTGCCGTGGTCGCGACAGATGAGGCGATAATTGCGGGTAACGGGGATACTGATAATAAAGCGATCGTGTCGCAATCGTTTACCGTGGAAATCTCGATAATTGCGGTGATCTTGCAATCCTTGCAGGATTTCCCTAGCTTTAAGTACCACATTTTTCGGTAATTCCCGCAGATCGATCGGATCCTGGGAAAAAGTGGCTTCCCAAGCATTTTTTTGACGTTTTCTTTCTTCCCAAGCGGCATCTAGTTGAGCGCAATGATGGCAGACTTGGCCATAACCCTTGTGACCACAGGGAAACTTCTTCTTTCTTCTGGACATAATAACCATCTGTCTGTGAGCCTGTGAGAGAGTATTCAAAAGCGGTAAAGCTTGCTTCACTTTTGGCAGATGGAGAAGAAAGTCTTTACCTAGCGATTATCTATACTTACCAGCATACAGGGATCGATACCTCGTTTGGCCATTGACCAGCAAGAAAGTTGATCTTGGTTAGTTAGGGCCGGCTGTCACCAACAGGATTAAGGCTGCTTTAGAATAATTCCCATTCTTGGGTTCTTAAACGTTTGAGAATGGCCAAACGGCTACTAAAATAATTAGCACAGAGACGACTATAATCGGTTAAACGCAGGTTATTTAAGCTAATTGACCAAGACCAAATATAGGCCGCTTGGGTGAGATACTGAAGACAAGATAATTCACCATCAGTTAAAGGCACTGTTTGCTCGTAGCCTTGGATAAAACCGTGGCGAACCCGGCGATTTAAGCCGGATTGTAGGGAAACTTGCAGAAATTTAGCGATATCAAAAACTCGCCAACCATAACCGCACTGATCGAAATCAAATAGGGTCATCTGATTATCTGGGGTGATATGTACATTACCACTATGAGGATCGCCCCAACAAATGCTCCAATAGGGAGATTCTGTCGGTAATTTGGCGGTTTCTTCCTCTATTTCCCCAATGGTTTCTAAAACACAGTCTAGGTCCCTCGGTCGTTGGTGCAGAAAAGGTGCGATAATTTGCAGGGAATCCTCGAGAAGATATTTGAGGTTGAGGGGATGACGATAGGCTAGGGGTTGAAAATCTGCTGTCACCCGATGTAAATTAGCCACGATCGCGCCTAAATGATAGGCTTGTTCTATATCTATATCCCCAATAGCAATTCCCCCAGGAGCATAGGGAAAAAGGACGGCGTAACGTTTCCCTTCCGGAGCATTAATTTCTAGGGATAAATCACCGTTTTTGCTGCGAATTGGTGCGGCGACGGGAACCTGAGAGCGATCGAGATAATCTAATAATTCTAACTCGAAGTCGATTTCCATTTTGCTGCGCCAATGGCAGTGAGACACGCGCAAAATGTAGGGAGTTGTCAGGGTTTCGAGGAGATACACATCACTTAAACCCCGATGCCAAAATTGACAATTTTTCGGTACATCAATCTCGTAACGAGAAAAAACTAAATCTGCTAGGGCAGCAGGAGCAAGAGTCGAGTAGAATGCCGGAAAAGTTCGTTCTCCAGTCTGAAAATTAGCAGCGGGAGAATCAGAAAGCAGTAAATTGAGCGAAGCCAGAAAAGTCGTCACGGTTCCCTCCCGATGCAAGTATGGACAACGCTCGCATCATTCTATTTTATAGGCCACATATATTACAAATTGGTTCGATCGCTCCGTATATTTCGCTACATTCCTCTGTAAGTTATCAGATTTGAGTTTTAAGCACCCACAGCAGTTATCTGAATGGTGAGATAGAAAGTTTTCGTTTTGGGGAGTCGGTCGTTAATACCAAATTAGGTTACATTTCATCTTTAGGAGAAAGGCTGTACTAAAGTTGTTGATTCTTCGTTACTGAGATGACGTAGTTTATCCCGAAAATAGCCAAAGCTGGGCGATCGATTAATATCCACATTCATCTGAGGAGAAATATTTTCTGCCCAGACTGTTTTCTCTTGACCCACAGAAGCTCCACCTAACTTAGATAATTGTTTCGCTCCACCTCTGTATATAGCATCTGCCAGTTTTTCCCAAGTACCACAGATACTATCATTAATATAGGAATCCAAGATAGCACTTTTGGCCTGGGGATAAGCAATTTTTATGGCATTAATATCACCTAAATACCAAGCTTCTCCTTCTTCAACAGCAATACAGAAGTAAATTGGGGATTGGATCGCAGATTTTTCCAGACAATTGCCTAATTACTGTCGAAATTCTCGAAAACATCGATTATCCAGATCGCAAACCACAATCAGTACAGCAGCATAATTATCAGGGTAACTAGAAAAAGTTTTATCATATCCTTGAATCAGTTTAGGTAGTCGCTCAAGAAGAATCCGTTTACTAGGATCGGAAACAGACTGTAAGTCTCTGGGAATATGACCACTGCCTTTATAGGAATGAACCCTAAATGTATGACCTGCATTCATGTCAATAATCTTAGGAATTAGAATATCAAGTGCTTTTTTTCCCGACGAATCCTCAACCAAAATTTCAAAGTGCATGACCTTATCTCTCATCTAAGTAATCACTATACCAAAGACTACCAAGGAGCAATCCTTCTGAGACGAGATTCTTGATTAAGGGATTGTCACTAGCCCGTTTAATCCGAGAAAACCCATCATCACCTTTTTCCAGAATCCAAACTTCTTCCGGCTGGAGAGCATCAACAAAATAAGGTTGATGAGTGGTGATAAAAATTTGAGAACGTCCTCTCTGTCCTGTGGCGTGTTTTCTAAATTCTTGAGCCAAGGTTTCTAATAGTTTATGGTATAAGCCGTTTTCTGGCTCTTCAATACAGATAAATGGCGGTGGAGAAGGGTCTTCTAACAGTAAGAGATAGGCGAATACTTTTAAAGTACCATCGGACATTTGCTGTACATAAAATGGGTCTTGGAATCCCCGATCATTAAATTTTAATAGTAGTCGATTATCGGGACTTTTTTCGGTGCTAATTTTTTCTATACCCGGTATCTTACGAGAAATACTATTAAGTATATTCTGAAATTTCTGGGAATGCTCTCTTTCCATAAACTGCACCACATTACCGAGATTATCTCCATGGATATTCAAATGTTTCTGGGGTCCGGCTAGGGGCAAACTTCTGGCCGCATCGGGAGTAAAATAGCTGAGATACCATCCCTCAATAAATCTTCGAAATAGGGAAATTCTCGGATGCTGTTTGAGAGAACCTAACGTAGCAATTCCTAGTTTGCGCTTATCATTCAGTTCCACTAACTCGGTTTCCTTGCTTTCCTCATCAGCTTCTCGTTGAATTTTTTCTATTAACTTAAATAAATCAAAATGGTCTTGACCTTCTTCTACTTGTTTCCCTTCTTCTTCTCCTTTCCAGACGATTCCTTTCCCTTCATCGAGGATTAAAAATGAAAAAGGCCATCCGGTCTTTTGACCTTTTCTTCTCTGTCTGAGTCTTTCTTTTTTTACATAAGGTCTATTATCGGTATCTAGATCAATAGCTAATTCATAGGTAATTGGTCGGGAATTGTAATCTTCTTTATAGTAAATCTGAAATTCAATGCTTCCTTCCTGACCCTGGGAACGAAGACGCTCAAACCCGCCCCGACCTCGCACATCACAAGCTTCTTCTACTCCTCCTTTAAGACAATCAGATAAAAAACCGAACGCATCAAAAAGTGTGCTTTTTCCCACACCATTTTTGCCGATAACGGCCGTCATCGGTGTCAGAGAATCTCGATTTTGAGTGTTCCATAACTTGCCCAGGGTTATATCCTTGAGCGCTCGATAATTTTTAATCCTCAATCCCTCAATTCCAGCCATTATTTAGTCCCGTTTCTCATTACTAAAGTAATTTGAGCAATTTCTCCCCGGAGAATATATAGTATAGATTGATTCTAAGTAGGGAGACACAATTATTTGTAGGATGGGTTAGCGGTAGCGTAACAGGAGCGGGCGTTGGGTTTCATGCTTCAACCCAACCTACGTTCTAACGGAAGATTTTTGATTTTTACAAGAGGTCTAATTACTGACCCGATTCGATCGCTCCTTCGGCCTCATGGACAATTGCCCTCAATTGATCTAAAGTTTTCTGGTCCACCTGAGTCCATAATCCCCGTTGTTGAGCCTCTAATAATCTTTCGGCCATGTCTCGCAATGCCCAGGGGTTTTTCTCCTGAATAAATTGTTGTACCTTGTGGTCAAATAAATAAGCTTCGGCTACCCCCTGATAGATAAAATCCTCCACCAGATGAGTAGTGGCAGAGTAGGCAAAAATATAATCTACGGTCGCAGCCATCTCGAAAGCGCCTTTATAGCCGTGTCGCATCACTCCCGCTATCCATTTGGGGTTCACTACTCGCGAACGATATACCCGGCGAATTTCTTCCTCTAAGGTTCTGATGCGGGGATTTTCTGGACGGGAATGATCACCAAAATAGGTGACGGGATTTTTGCCGGTTAATGCCCGGACACTGGCAGTTAAGCCGCCTTGAAATTGATAGTAGTCATCGGAGTCGAAAATATCGTGTTCCCGATTGTCCTGATTGTGCAGCACTATCTCTAATTCTTGTAGTCTATTTCTCAATACTTCCGGTAAAGAATGGGCAGTTCCTTGACTATCATAGGCATAACAACTCCAGTTAATATAAGCATTAGCTAAGTCTTGATCATTTTGCCAGTTTTGTGACTCGATTAACCCCTGTAAACCGGCCCCATAAGCACCCGGTTTGCAGCCAAAGATTCTGGCAGTAGCTCTCAGTTTCGCCTCCTTTTCTCCTAAGCCCTGACTTAGCCAAAACTCCCTCTCTGTCTTGACTTTCGCCGCTAAAGGATTAATTTTTTCCTCTTCCTCTTGACAAGCTACCGCATTTATGCAAGAATTAAGAAGATGTAGTATGCTGGGGAAACTGTCCCTAAAAAAGCCCGATACCCGAACAGTCACATCAATGCGAGGACGGCCTAAGCTAGACGGGGTAAGGATTTCAAACCCGACTACCCGACGGAAAAAACCATCCCAAAGGGGACGAATTCCCAGTAAAGCCATGGCTTCGGCCACATCTTCGCCACTATTTCTCATCGTCGAGGTTCCCCAGATAGAAATCGCCAAAGTGCGGGGATATTCGCCATTTTCTTGGGTATAACGTTCAATTAGTGCCTCTGCGGCCTTTCTTCCCACTTCCCACGCGGTTTCTGTGGGGATTGCGCGGGTATCGACGGAATAGAAATTTCTGCCGGTGGGGAGAACATCGGGACGGCCGCGGGTAGGAGCGCCGGAAGCACCACTGGGGACGTATTGGCCAGCGAGACCTTTTAAGAGATAGATAAGTTCATCGGGGGTTTGTTTTAAAGCAGGAATTAACTGATTTTCTAGCCAAACCAATTCTTTTGCCGTATTTTCGCCTACAGGTTCAATTTTCTGGCTAATTAAATCCTGAGCGAGACCTTCCAGATAAGTAGTAGTATCGTTATATTCCGTCAGGGGGTCGCAGTCGAGATGGAGGTCAAGGGCAAGGGAACGGGTTAAACCGGGGCGGTCGGGACTGGGAGAACGAGCGATCGATTGGATTAAATCAATTAACTGCTGACCCTGGGGACATTGACCGAAGATATGTAAACCGTCGCGGATTTGTGCTTCCTTGAGTTCACAGAGATAACCATCCACGAGGGTGAGAAATTGACCAAAGGAAGCGTTGGTCGTGCCTAGCTCTCGATCGAGATTAGTTTTCGCCACCAGATCGTTAATCCGCTCGCGAATCAGAGCTAAACGAGAAGGATCAAGAGATTCTGCTTGATAATATTCATCGATGAGGGACTCTAACTTTTCCCAATCCCCATACAATTCCGCTCGCGTCATTGGGGGAGTGAGATGGTCGATGATAACAGCTTGGGAACGTCTTTTAGCGTTGGAACCTTCTCCGGGGTCATTGACAATAAAAGGATAAAAATTCGGCAGCGACGAGAAAGCGATTTCGGGATAACAATGGGGAGAAAGAGCGAGACTTTTCCCCGGTAGCCATTCTAAATTGCCGTGTTTACCGAGATTAATCACAGCAGTGACGTGGAATTCCTGTCGTAACCAATGGTAAAAAGCGAGATAGCTGTGGGTAGGTTCCAGGTCGGGGGAATGATAATTAAGAGTCGGGTCAAGGTCATAACCGCGAGAAGGTTGAATACCGATAAAGACATTACCTAACTGGATGCCGGGGATAGGAAAATCCTTGTCTGGATGTCCCCAACGGTCAAGCAGAGCGCTTTGATTATCGGGGGGAAGGGAGGAGAAATAATCTAGATATGCTTCTAGGGAGAGAGATTGATAGATAGGTTTTAATTCCCTTGTCTCCAAGTCATTAGTGATACCGGAAATAAGCAATCGCATTAATTCGTCGCTATGGTCGGGTAGGTCGGTGAGGGTATAACCTTGGGTTTGTAATGCGCGAAGAATTTCCAAACCACTAGCGGGAGTATCTAAACCAACTCCGTTAGCGATACGACCATCCTTATTGGGATAGTTGGGGAAAATGAGAGCAATTTTTTTCTGGGAGTTGGGAAGGGAGGAGAGTTGACAATAGTTTGCGGTTAAATCAGCGACAAAATCAACCCGGTGGGGGAGGGGTTGATAGATAACTATTTCCGTTTCTAGTTTGGGATGTCGGGTGAGGACAGATTTAAAGGAAATAGCGCGGGTGATAATTTTGCCATCCATTTCCGGTAAAGCGATATTCATGGCCACATCCCGGGGGGAAAGACCTTGATAGCCCTGTTGATAAGCTTCTAAACTGCTGCTGCTGAGGATAACTTGGAAGATGGGTTTATTGAGGGACTGCCAGAAGTGATGATTTTGTTTGTCTTCCGGTCGTTGGATAGAGAAGCTAGTGGTGTCGAGAATTAGGTCTGGGGGATGGTGGGAAAAGAGGGTTAATAGTTCCTCTTGCACTTCAATTTCCCGGAGAGAGGAGAGAAAGATGGGGACAGTTTCCATATTTCTTTGGGTGAAAGCGCTGATTAAAGCATCGATAGCTTTGGTATTACCCGCGAGATAATGGGAACGATAGAAAAGTATCCAAGTCCGTGCTTGGGGTTGGGATAGGGTTATCTGGGAATAGATTCCCAACCGAGGGACAACCTGAGGAGGAGAGGGAGGATAGTCGAGATGGAGACAGGTATGCGCGATAAATTTAGCAGCATTAATCCAGTTATCTATCCCTGCTTCCGTGAAATAGCACCATAACTGGTTAACAGTAGTCAGGGAAGCAGTGGAATGACTCATCAACTCTAAATCCGGTTTATCCTCTCCCGGGAGGACAAATAAAGTCGCACCGGTTTCCTCGACAATTTCCTTAACTACTTCCAACCCGTAGGACCAACTCCCCCGTCCCCCCAATAAGCGAAGAATAATCACCCTTGCTTGGGATAGTACCTTGTCCCCATAGTTATCGATACTGTATTGCTGTTGTAACTGGGATAAATTGAGGGCGCGAATTGCGGGAAAATTATCCGGTAGATGGTCGATAGCTGCCGCTAGAGTTTGAATATCGGTATCAGCCATGGTGAGGAGAACAATCGGGGCCGGATTTTGGTCAATAATAATCACCCCTTCGGTATCTGCTGTCCAACCACCCGCTTGGGGAGCAATACGGTGCATAAGTTTTGAGAGTCAGGTTAAATAATGATTAGGTTTTGAGAATCAGGGTCTCGATCGAGGGATCATTTTTAGGTAGATAGAGATGATTATATCTGTCTGCGGCAATTTAAAGAACAGGGAATAGGTGTTAGGGGATAGGGATTAAGAAAAATCTTCACTAAAACCCCAACCCCAGTCCCCTTACTGATAACTGGGGTTTGGGGAAGTGGGGAAGTGGGGAAGTGGGGAAGTGGGGGAATTTCAACTAAAACCCTAAAACCCTAAAACCCTAAAACCCCAACACCCCACCACCCTATCTCCTGCCTCCTGATAACTGATAACTGATAACTGATGACTGATAACTGATAACTGATGAATGATAAATGAACGCTTCTCCCGCTTATGTTTGCTGTCAAGTGTTGTCATCTACTCACCTCGAACAAATTCGTTCTTGGTGGGGACAGTTGGCAATACAGGTGACAGGGCCGAGGATTAGTCTAAGTGAAAGAGATATTCCCCCACAGACAGGGGAAATCTATCAACTCTTGCTTTCCACTGACCTACAAGCTTTATTGTTAGCCAGTCCCCAAGCACATAACTTTGATTACGAAGTCCGCATTAGTTTTGAAGCGAACACGATTAAAAATTTTCTGCAAGGACTGGCTGTCAAGTCTCTCCACCAACCGAAAATTGAGCAGGGTTATCAAATTTTAAATCTGCCTCCATCCATTAATGTCAGCAGTTTTCAAAATAAAATTTTAGTCAAAATTCTCTCGATAATTTCTTCTCCGTCTGCTGATGGGGGGTGTCCCCGCGTCTTCTCTGTTTGTCAACCGATAGAAGCTGCCCTATCCCAACAAATCCAACAGGAAAGATTATTAAACCAAGTCATCACCCAGATGCGTCAGAGTCTGGAGTTACCGGTGATTCTGGAAACCGTAGTCAGGGAAGCGCGAGAGTTTCTGCAAGTGGACCGATTGTTAATTTATCAATTTTTCCCCGGTACCGGGGAGGGAAAGGGAAAAATAACTTCCGAGTCGCGCATTTCTGACCAGATAAATTCCGTGTTAAATTTAACCCCCGAAGACGATTGTTTTTCCTATATTCCTCAATACAAGGAAAAGTATCGTCAAGGATTAATTCTGGCCGTGGATGATGTGGATGTTAACTATTCTTCTTCCTTCTGTTTGTCCGAATTTTTGCGACAACACCAAGTGCGATCAAAATTAATCGCCCCGATTGTGGTACAAGAAGAATTGTGGGGTTTATTAATTGCCCATCAATGTGGAGAAAAACGCCAATGGTTGCCGCAGGAAAAGAAATTTTTAGGTCAGATTGGGGAACATCTCGCCATCGCTATCTATCAAGCGCAATTATATTCCCAAGTCCAGGAACAAAAAGATATTTTTGAGTGCCGGGTAATAGAAAGAACCCAAGAATTACAAGATACTTTAATGGCCGCAGAAGCCGCTAACCTCTGCAAAAGTGAATTTTTAAATAATATGAGTCATGAGTTATTGACTCCCCTAACTTGTATTATCGGTTTGTCCAGTACCCTGCAAAAATGCTCGGCAGCCAATAATTTTTTACCCCCCGACAAACAAAAACACTATCTAAAAGTTATTCAGGATAACGGCAATAAACTATTAGAATTAATTAATGACTTGCTTAATTTCTCGCAAGTTTCGGCGGGGAAAGCTGTTTTAGATATTAAACAATTTTCGCTAAAATATCTCTGTAATCATGTTTTAGAAATTATTAAAATGGAGGCAGAAATTAAAGAAATTAATCTGATTTTAGAAATGAGAATCACCGAAGAAGAGCATTATTTTTACGCCGATTATGATCGAGTCCAGCAGATACTTTTATACTTGTTAAAAAATGCCCTAAAATTTACCCCCGAACAAGGTGATATCACCCTGAGACTGTGGAAAGAAGGCAGTCAGGTCATTTTTCAGGTAGAAGACACGGGCATCGGCATTCCCGCTCAAAAAATACCGCTTCTGTTTGAAAAATTTACCCAATTGGATGGCTCTCGTAAACGTCGTTATGGTGGTGTGGGATTAGGATTGGCTTTAACTAAACAATTAGTGGAACTCCATTGCGGCACGATCGAGGTAGAATCTTGCTTAGATAAAGGTTCCATTTTTACCGTCCGTTTACCTCAACAAAAGCCTCCCAAATCTCAACCCCAACCCTCGGATAATAATGCCTATTTTAATCAGCACCATCCCACTGTAGTTTTGATTGAAAGTGACGAAGAAATTGCCAATCTTATTTGTGAGTTATTGATGGTGGCACATTATCAAGTTATTTGGTTAATCGATAGTGTCTCCGCTATCAAAAAAATTGAGATCGTGCAGCCAAGTATTATAATTGTCGATCGGAAAATGCCCGATATATATCATCTCTGTCATCTCTTAAAAAAATCTAGCCAAACTCAAGCCAGTAAAGTGCTAATCTTAAATGATACCCCTGAAATCAGCGTTAATTTTCTCGGTCTTCATGGCATTGACGACTATCTCCTCAAACCGATTCAACCCTCCCTATTGTTGGAAAAAATCCGCTATCTAACCGCTTTATAAGTAGGGTTTGCGGCAAAAAGTTTTTCGGTGCGGGTAGGGTGTGACCCCCCCCAACCCCCCCCGACATCGGGGGGGCAGGTGGGGTGTGGGGTGTGGGGTTTTACCCATTTTCATCTGGTCAATTTTTTCTTTTTTCCTCAGAAAATAGGACTTGAAAACTAACTATCAAATAGCTAATTTTCAAGTCCTGAATTGTAGGAATCCTAGGCTAAATTAGGATTCACTTTCGATATAGATGAATAACAAACCCATCACTACGGCTGGCATTAACCAACAGACGATCGGGATTAAAATCCAAGGCAGATAAGAAGCTGCGTAGGCACCAGTCATGTCAAATGCTCCTAGTAAAAAAATAAGGAAATGATAACAGGTAGAACAAGGGTTAATTATTGATTAAAAACCCCGCGCATGATGCCATCAACGACACCAAGATTTTCTAGGAGGAAATAGGCAACAAAAGCGCCACCCATACCACCAATAAAGAAACCAGCGGCGAATTGACTCCAACCCTCGGAGGATTTCAGCGGATCACCAGTAGCGGCCTTACCTTGGAAGGAGACAAGACCATAACTAGCTAAACAACCCGTAGCCAAGAGAACCATGGCCAAAGCGGGGATTAAGCCGCCGAGATTGGCATATTCCGAGTCTCTCAAGGGACCCAGGACAACCCAGGGACCACCGAGGAAATAACCGTGGGCCATACCCACTTCTAGACCGCGCAGAATCGGAGCTAGACCGGGACGATAGGCAGGTAAGTTACCAATAAAAGCTTTGGTAAAACCAGAAGCGGAAATGGGGGTAGCTAGATGACCAATGAACGGATCATCATTGTAGGGTGTCACCACCTGTTTGTATCCAGTTTCAGCCATTGTGTTTGAGTTCTCCTTTTTCCGATCAACAGGAAAATTGATCATAAAACTTTAAGATTACACTTTAGGCCTAAGAATTACTTCAAGCAACCCCATCGATCGAGTTTTCAAGGGTTGACGGCTGAAACTCTCACAATTCGTTACATTTCTCTCAGGAGACAGGAGTGGGGAGCTTTGTTTCAGTGTTGCCAAAGGCACGGCGTAGCCGTCCAGTAAACAGTAAACAGTAATCAGTGAACTGAAAACTCACATCTGATACTAAATCCGTTGAGTATAGGCTACATATCAGGATAGGCAAGAGGCAAGGGGCAAGGAGCAAAAGGAGGAATAGATAATCAGTCTTTAATAACTGGATTTAGTATGATATAGCGTTTTTCAGTCTGCTGAGCTACAAAAGTTATGGGTTTTAGGCACTCATGCACTCATGCAAGAGGCAAAAGGGAAGAAAAATAGGTGTACCTCACTAGCTTGGGAAACGCTATAACTGCTCACTGATAACTGATAACTGCTCACTGATAACTGATCACTGATTAAGGGATAATCAACACTGGACAGGGGGCAAGGTTAATAACTTTGGTGGTGACGCTTTCGGACACGCCTTCGCTGGTTAATCCTAAACCGCGACAACCCATAACGATCAGGTCGGCATTAACTTCATCGGCCACATCACAGATGACAAAAGAAGGTATTCCCTCCCTTTCAATCATTTCCGCCTTGATGCCAGCTTGGGCGAAAATCGCTTGCGCCGATTGTAACAATCTAGCCACCGCTTCGATCGAATTCATCTTATCGTCGGGGGCAATTTCTCCGGCGGGTGTCGTTTCCACCACCGACAACAGCACCAAACGACTGTCAAAGATTTTGACTAATTCGATCACACTACTGGTCGCGTCACGACTTTCGCGGCTATGGTCGATGGGAAATAAAATCGTCTCAAACATAATTAGCAAGTCTCTCCAATCAAATTTTTCTGGGCAAATCGGTCTTGGAACTGCAAAACTGATCCCCAAATCTGAAATAATCTTTGTCAAAGTAATTGCCGCAAGTAGCGATACCCTGATTTAATCTTTATTGTACGGTAAGCAATCTAGGAGGTTATGGGCTGTGCCAAAAAAAACAGTAGCGAATTTGACAGAAGCTGATTTAGCGGGCAAACGGGTCTTAGTCCGGGTCGATTTTAACGTTCCCATGGACAAAGCCACCGGAGCAATCAGCGATGATACCCGCATTCGGGCGGCACTACCAACTATTGAGGATTTAATCAAAAAAGGGGCTAAGGTTATTTTATGCAGCCACATGGGTCGCCCCGACGGTGAGGTTCAAGAAAATTTGCGTCTGACCCCTGTAGCTAAACGTCTCTCGGAATTACTGGGCCAAGAAGTAATCATGTGTCCCGATTGTATTGGTGAGGGAGTTACGGCAGCGATTAGCCAAATGTCTAACGGTCAAGTGGCCCTTTTAGAAAATCTGCGTTTCCACGGTGAAGAGGAGGCAAATGACCCCGATTTTGCCAAGCAATTAGCCGCTAACGCCGATTTATACGTTAATGATGCTTTTGGTACCGCCCACCGCGCCCACGCTTCCACGGAAGGCGTTACCCACTATCTCAGCCCCTCGGTGGCGGGTTATTTGATTGAAAAAGAGTTAAACTACCTACAAGCAGCTATTGAAACTCCCCAACGTCCCCTAGCGGCGATTATCGGCGGTTCTAAGGTTTCTAGTAAAATTGGCGTGATCGAAACTTTATTAGAAAAGTGCGATAAACTGCTCATCGGTGGCGGTATGATCTTTACTTTCTACAAGGCCCGCGGCTTAAGTGTTGGTAAGTCTTTGGTGGAAGAAGACAAACTGGAATTAGCTAAATCTCTAGAGGCAAAAGCTAAAGAAAAAGGGGTGGAATTCCTCCTTCCTACCGATGTGGTCTTAGCGGATAAATTCGATAAAGATGCCAATTCCCAAATCGTCAACGTCGAAAATATTCCCGATGGTTGGATGGGATTGGATATCGGCCCTGAATCAGTTAAAGTTTTCCAAGAAGCTTTATCTAACTGTAAATCTGTCCTCTGGAATGGCCCCATGGGGGTGTTCGAGTTCGATAAATTTGCGGCGGGTACAGATGCGATCGCTCACACTTTAGCCGATTTAACCGCTACTGGTACAACTACCATTATCGGTGGTGGCGACTCGGTAGCGGCGGTGGAAAAAGTGGGAGTGGCGGAAAAAATGAGCCATATTTCCACCGGTGGTGGCGCTAGTTTGGAATTACTCGAAGGTAAAGTTTTACCCGGTATTGCCGCCCTCGATGATGCCTAATTATCGCTAATATCTCAGGTTTAAACAAGGTGGGTGTTGCCCCACCTTTTTTTATGAATTAGGGAGTGGGTTTTTAAAGTTGGATTGGGAGTTAATCATACAAATACTTTTGCGGCAAAAATAGTTGAGTCATTAGGATACTTCAATCGCAGTAAAATCCACTCGCTGATATAAATCTGTCAGGGATATTTGAAAATCTAGAGAAAACAAAGTTAAAATCGCTTCTTGCTCGTGATAATCCCGAAATGCCCAATGATCGCCTCTTTTATGAAATTGTTCGATATAATAACCATATTGATCGATTAAAATATATTCTTCAAAACTATTAAGAGAGCGATAAAACTTAAACTTATCACCCCGATTATAGTCTTGAGTAGATTTTGATAAAACCTCGATAATCACCTGTGGATTGGTAATCGTATCGGTGCGTCCTCTTTCAAGAATTGGTTCTCCCTTAACGATCATAATATCGGGATAGGTGTACACATTATAGGCGGGTATTGCCAAGCGTAGATCGGTGATAAATATATCATAGGCTTGATTCTGGATAGTTAAGGGAAATTTTCTACAGAAATTCAAGGCAATGCGATTATGGTTAGGAGTTCCCCCAGTCATAATAATAATTTCTCCATCTCGATACTCGTGTCTGTCGGTGGCAGTTTCCTCTAGTTGAAAGTATTCTGCGACTGTGTAGCGTTTCTCAGTGGTTGCGACCATATTGCCCCCTTGAAAGCAAAGCTCTGTCTTTATGATAACCTGTTTTCCAAAAAGCTACAATTATCGGTTTTAATCAGGTGCTGACTGCTGTATAAATATCGAGAGACCTGGTTAACCAAGTCTCTCCAAAGTGGGTGGGATTATTGTTGCTAATTTGCTAGTCTGGTTGGGATAATTTGAGGATAGCGCCGGTGACTTTCATGCTTTCTTGATAAAGCACGTCCTGGCCCCAACGCTGTAACTGTTTACCTAGAAGAGTTTCTGTTTTTTGGTCTTCCAGATGGGACACTTGTTCAATGCGGCAAGATTGGGCCCCTCCCGAAGCTTCCATCCGCATACAGCCGGTAGTTCCCGAACAAATTACCGTGCAACAATCGGCCTGAAGATTAGTAGAACTGAGTTTAATACTAATCAGATCCCCTTGTATCTCACCCCAATCGGCCACGGGAATACCGGCTAATTCCGCCTCAATTAAACGCTGGTCCTGACCGAGGAAGCTAATCCGATGAATAGCGTAATCTCCCGACCGGTGACTATATCCCACCGGTCGCCATTGTAACCGGCTGGCCATCCAACCGAGGAACATAAAAGCTTGGCAAGGATTGCCCTTTTCGTAATCAATAGTGATGCGATCGACTTCCAGAATAGCATCCCGGCGCTCCGGTGGATCAAAAGCCTCGGCGGTTAGTTCTTGCCAAGGGGCGAGACGACTCCAGTTCAGGTCAGCTAATGGTACATCTGTTGCTAATAAATCCCCCACTTGCAGCAGTTCCGTTTCCGGTTCCCGAAAAGTGCTGGAATCGACGATAATCGTATCACATTGACTGGCCAAACGCTTAAATAGTCCATATTCGCCGTCGGGACTGGCTTTCCACCAGAGAAATTTGGGCAAACTGGGAATAGTTAACTCGGAAATAATGCCGCCAATTCGTTCCAAAGCTTCCGCTGTACCGCTTAAAGTAACGTATTCACAGCAAACTAAAGTGTTCTGACTACGTTTGTTAACGGGACAATAGGCAGAAACGGAGGCTTTCACCCCTTCATCGGCCTCGGCAGTGGGACAGAGGGTAATAATGCGACAGGGATTGGAAGCGGCGATCGCATCTGCCACCCCAATCGCGTCCAAATCGGCGGCGTATTGACGACGATTAGCCCCATCCTCGGCGTTTTTTTCTGCTTCCCAAGCTGCCCTTAACTGGGCGACAAATTCATCGCTAGAAAGCCCAGTTACTTCTAGTCCTAGGTCTTTCTGGGCGACTTTGATGGCGGCGTGGGTCCGCGGACCGGCAATACCATCAATCGGGCCGGTGTAATAGCCGAGAAGGGTTAACAATTCCTGTACCGCGTCGGGTTCATAGACAATAAAGCTAAAGGTGGTGGCCCGGGTGGCGGCCATCCCATCCTCATTATTATTATAGGATTGCCAGATATCGCGCAGTTCCTGCTCGATCACATCGATGGAAACATCTTTTGGTGCTTGCAGGGAGACAATGGGGGGGCTTTGGGTAGTCATGTCAGTTATCAGTTATCAGTTATCAGTTATCAGTTACCAGTTATCAGTTACCAGTTACCAGTTACCAGTTAAGTAGGGAGGCACAATTATTTGTAGGATGGGTTAGCGGTAGCGTAACCCATGCGGGCGTTGGGTTTCAGGCTTCAACCCAACCTACGTTCATCTTATATTTAATTTCACCCACCCACTTATCAGTTATCAGATGTGAGTTATCAGTTATCAGATGTGAGTTATCAGTTATCAGGTGTGAGTTTTTAGTTATCAGTTACCAGTTATCAGTTATCAGGTGTGAATTTTTAGTTTACTGATTACTGCTCACTGATTACTGTTCACTGTATTAGAGTCGTCGCCAACGACGGCCATCGCGGTTAAGGAGAAATTCCGCTTCTGTGGGTTCCCAGGTACCCGCTTCGTATTGGGGTACGGAGGCGGGATCGGCGGGAGCGTCCCAAGCGGCGAGAGCGGGAGTAACGATGCGCCATGCTTCCTCTACCTCGTCAGAACGGGTAAATAGGGTTTGATCTCCTAGCATAGCGTCTAAAAGTAGCCGATTATAGGCATCAGCGCTGGCAACACCGAAGGAGGAACCATAACTAAAGTCCATTTCTACCGTGCGCGTGCGTAATTCTGACCCCGGCATTTTCGCCTCAAAACGGAGGGCAATACCTTCGTTAGGCTGAATCCGCATACTCAGTACATTTGCATTAGTTTGTTGAGCCGCCGATTGGAAGATTAATAACGGCACATGGCGGAATTGGATGGCAATCTCGGAAACTTTTTTCGGCAGACGTTTACCGGTACGCAGATAGAAAGGGACACCCTGCCAACGCCAGTTATCTACCATTAATTTCATGGCCACGTAGGTGGGAGTGGTCGATTCGGGATTAACCCCCGGTTCTTGCCGATAGCCCAGAATGGGTTTTCCTTTCATCCAACCGGCTTTATACTGGCCGCGGATGGCGGATTTTTCTAGGTTATTAATATCGGCCAGGTGAGTCGCTTGCAGGACTTTGACTTTTTCGCCGCGGACACTATCGGCGTTAATAGCGTTGGGTGCTTCCATCGCCGTTAAGCAGAATAACTGCATCAGGTGATTTTGCACCATATCCCGCAAAGCTCCCGATTTTTCGTAATATCCAGCCCGCTCCTCCACTCCCACGGTTTCGGCCACGGTAATCTGGACGTGATCGATAAATTGACGATTCCAGAGGGGTTCAAAGATGGCGTTAGCAAATCGGAACACCAATAAGTTTTGGACGGTTTCCTTGCCTAAATAGTGGTCAATGCGATAAACTTGGTTCTCCTGACAAACCTCTTGTACGACTCGATTGAGAACTTGGGCAGAACTGAGATCTTTGCCAAAGGGTTTTTCGATCACTAACCGGTGTTTAATCGGGTCTTTCAGCATTCCGGCCGCGCCGAGGTTTTTAAGACCGGGGGGAAAGAAATTAGGAGAAACCGCTAGATAAAAGACTCGATTGCCGCGGGTTCCCCGGATTCCGTCTAATTCTTCCAGAAAGACTTTCATTTTGGCGTAACTTTCGGGATCGTCCATGTTGCCGGGGAAATAGTACAACCCTTGGGCGAAGTCTTGCCAATATTCCTCGCTACCGATCCCGTCGGAAAATTCTTCGATGCCTTGGCGCATCTGTTGGCGAAAATAATCATGACTCCACTCTCGGCGCGCTGTACCGACGATGGTTAATTCGGCCGGTAGTCGTCTTTCCCGTTTCAGTTGATAGAGAGCAGGAACCAGTTTTCTTTGGGTTAAGTCTCCTGATGCCCCAAAAATGACTAAAATTAAGGGTTCTGGGGTTCTTTCTTGTCGCAATCCCACTCGGAGAGGATTTTCGAGCAGCTTTACCATAGGATTTTGTCTAGCCGAGGTGCATTATTTTCCAGTCTAGCGAAAATACTCGACGGGATACCTAAATTGACGCTCCCATCGCACTCAAGCGCTTCAGGATTCCCTGTTCATCCAGTTACCTTATCTATTAGGCTTTCACTTAATAGACAGTGGGTAGTCTGTCCGAGGGCTTGAATTTCTGTCCGCCCGACAGTATTTGCCCGTGCGAGAATGTTTATAGCGGCGTTTTCGTCTCTATCCAAGACACACCCACAAGAACAAACATGAGTTCTTACAGATAATGTTTTCTTGACGATATTACCACAACTAGAACATTGTTGGCTAGTGTATTGTGGGTTCACCGCTACCACAAACTTCCCGTGTATTTTCCCAAAGTAG
>VYLR01000106.1_pt1 | contig 25766 bp, 26 predicted proteins | sample 5114291 | NCBI WGS metagenome assembly VYLR01 (sample SAMN12291774, study PRJNA351875) | freshwater metagenome | isolation source: freshwater lake | place: USA: Michigan, Lansing Lake | collected 2013-08-14 | reverse complement strand
GCCGAGTTTTCAAGGTGCTGCGCCGTCCACTTGGTTTTCGAGACTGGCCTTTTAATTCTAACGTAAAGCCAACCTAGAACGGCGGGGTTTCAGACCCAAAATTTCCGATGATTATTATCCGAATTTCGGAGTTATCCGTTATATTTTTGCTTTTTATTCGGTCGTCAGGAGATAGGAGTCAGGGTGATAGGGTTTTGGGGTGATAGGGATTTAGGGGTTTAGGGAAATTTCATCCAAATGCTCCACTACCCCACTACCCCACTACTCCACACCCCACACCCCACACCCCCCTGCCCCCCCGATGTCGGGGGGGTTGGGGGGGTCACACCCCACTTCCCCACACCCCACACCCCACACCTCACTTCCCTGATGATCGCGAAAAAACTTCATCAAGAGGGGAACAACTTCCAGTAAGATGAAAAATGGTCAGTGAAAAAGCTAACCGAAATTTATTGTCGGAAATGGTAACACCGCCCCATTTCCCCAGACCCTAGAGGCTAGAGTCAGGTAAACCAGCGGATAAAAATTGACATCCATGAGTGCAGACATTTTCGATCGAGTTAAAAAAGTTGTTGTGGAACAATTAGAAGTAGAGCCGGAAAAAGTTACCCCCGAAGCAAGCTTTGCTAATGATCTGCAAGCTGATTCCCTCGATGTGGTCGAGTTAGTGATGGCTTTAGAGGAAGAATTTGATATTGAAATTCCCGACGAAGCGGCCGAACAAATTGACACTGTGGGCAAAGCTGTTGACCATATTAGCGAGAAAGTAGGAGCAACCGCCTAATTATTGCGAGAAAATTGACAATTTAGCCTTAAATATCTGGGGCAAAATCTGCCCTTATTTTTGAACAAACATGACAGAATTGCCATTAAAAAGGGTTGTCATCACGGGGATGGGTGCAATCACTCCCCTCGGCAATAATCTAGCAGACTATTGGACAGGCTTAATCAACGGCAAAAGTGGCATTGGTTTAATTACCCACTTTGATGCCTCCCGTCACGCTTGTCGCATTGCTGGGGAAGTGCGGGGTTTTGACCCCCACGACTATGTGGATCGCAAAGAGGCAAAGCGCATGGACCGTTTCGCTCAATTTGCCGTCGCCGCCAGTTTGCAAGCACTGCAAGATTCTCGATTAGTTATCGACGCTCTCAATGCCGATGATATAGGCGTACTAATCGGTACGGGCGTGGGTGGCATAAAAGTGCTTGAGGATCAACAGGAAATTTACTTGACAAAAGGTCCGGGCCGGTGTAGTCCCTTCATGATCCCGATGATGATTGCCAATATGGCCGCTGGTTTAACCGCCATCCACACGGGGGCCAAAGGACCGAGTAACTGCACCGTGACCGCGTGCGCCGCCGGTTCCAATGCCATCGGCGATGCTTTTCGTCTAGTACAAAGGGGTTTGGCCAAGGGGATGATCTGCGGTGGGACGGAAGCCGCCGTTACCCCCCTAGGATTGGCTGGTTTTGCCTCCGCTAAGGCCCTGTCCACCCGCAACGATGACCCCACCCGGGCCAGTCGTCCCTTTGACAAGGATCGGGATGGTTTTGTCATGGGGGAAGGGGCAGGAATCTTGATTATAGAGGAATTAGAAACGGCCTTGGCCCGTGGGGCGCGGATTTACGCCGAAATGATCGGTTATGGTCTGACTTGCGATGCCTATCACATGACGGCACCAGTTCCCGATGGTCGTGGAGCCACCAGAGCGATCGAATTAGCGATCAAAGATGCCGGTTTAACTCCGGCGGAAATTAGCTATATCAACGCCCACGGCACCAGTACGGGGGCCAATGATCCCACGGAAACCAAGGCGATTAAAAAAGCTTTAGGAGAATCGGCCTACAAAATCCCCGTCAGTTCCACCAAATCGATGACAGGCCACCTTTTAGGCGGTTCTGGCGGCATTGAAGCCGTGGCCACGGTCATGGCGATCGCTAATGATCGGATTCCCCCGACTCTCAACCTTGACAATCCTGACCCCGATTGTGATCTTGATTACGTCCCCTACGAAAGTCGTCAGCAGATAGTTAACGCTGCCCTCTCCAACTCCTTTGGATTTGGTGGCCATAACGTCACCTTAGCTTTTAGAAAATATGCTTGAGTCGATGCCCCCGAAAGAGTAATCTGTGAGTGGCTCCCTCTTTAACTGGGTCTTATTTTTGTAGTTCATTCTAAAAAACATTATGGTTGTCGCCTCTCAATCCCTCGAAGAACTTTGTATTAATGCCGTGCGTTTTTTAGCGGTGGATGCCGTAGAAAAAGCTAAATCGGGACACCCCGGACTGCCGATGGGAGCCGCTCCCATGGCTTTTGTTCTCTGGGATCAATTCCTCCGTTTTAACCCGAAAAACCCCCAATGGGTCAATCGCGATCGTTTTGTTCTCTCCGCCGGTCACGGTTGTATGCTGCAGTACGCTTTGATGTACCTAACCGGATACGATAGCGTTCCCCTCGAGGAAATTAAACAATTCCGCCAGTGGAAATCGAAAACCCCTGGCCACCCCGAAAATTTCGTCACGGAAGGGGTGGAAGTGACCACTGGTCCCCTGGGTCAAGGGATTGCCAATGGTGTGGGTTTGGCCCTAGCAGAAGCCCATTTAGCGGCCCGTTTCAACAAACCGGATGCCAAAATTATCGACCATTACACCTATGTGATTTTAGGTGATGGTTGCAATATGGAGGGGATTTCTGGGGAAGCTTGTTCTTTAGCCGGTCACTGGGGTTTAGGCAAGTTAATCGCTCTCTACGATGATAACCATATCTCGATCGATGGTTCCACCGATATCGCTTTCACCGAAGACGTGAGCAAGCGTTTTGAAGCCTACGGTTGGCACGTTCAGCACGTCGAGAATGGTAACACCGATTTAGATGCCATTGCCAATGCGATTGCGGCTGCCAAAGCTGTCACCGATAAACCATCGATGATTAAAATCACCACCACCATCGGTTATGGTTCCCCCAATAAGTCTAATACCGCCGATGTTCACGGGGCAGCTTTAGGAGCAACAGAAATCGAGTTAACCCGAAAAGCATTAGGTTGGCAATACGAGCCGTTTGTGGTTCCCGATGAGGTGTTAAATCGTTTCCGGCAAGCAGTGGACAAGGGAGCGACGGCAGAAACGGACTGGAATAAGTTATTTAACGAATATCAGGCTAAATATCCCGCAGAAGCGGCTTTATTTGAACAGTTAACCACCGGTCAACTGCCGGCAGGTTGGGAGCAAGCTTTACCGGTTTATAAACCCGAAGATAAGGCGCTCGCTAGTCGTAAACACTCGGAAATCTGCTTAAATGCGCTCGCGGGGGTTTTACCCGGTTTAATCGGTGGTTCGGCGGATTTAACCCACTCTAACTACACGGAATTAGAGCATTTTGGTAATTTCCAAAAAGGCAGTTATCAGGAGCGTAACGTTCACTTTGGCGTAAGGGAACACGCGATGGGGGCGATTTGTAACGGGATTGCTCTCCATAACACGGGATTGATTCCCTACGGGGCGACTTTCCTGATTTTTACCGACTATATGCGGAATTCTATCCGTTTATCGGCATTGTCAGAAACTCGCGTCATCTGGGTAATGACTCACGATTCCATTGCCTTAGGGGAAGATGGACCGACTCACCAACCCGTGGAACACGTTGCTTCTCTGCGCGCTATTCCTAACTTGTTAGTCATGCGTCCGGGGGATGGAACCGAGACTTCCGGTGCTTATAAAGTAGCGGTGAGCGAAACTAAGCGCCCGACGTTACTAGCATTATCCCGTCAAAATCTGCCTAATTTAGCGGGAACTTCCCTGGAGGGTGTGGCTAAAGGTGCTTATATTATCACCGATTGCGAGGGTACTCCCGATGTCATTCTCATCGGTACGGGTGGCGAGTTGTATCTCTGCGATAAAGCGGCTGCGGTGTTGAAAGAAGCAGGAATTAAAGCTCGCGTCGTTTCTATGCCCTGTTGGGAGCTATTCGAGGAACAATCGGCAGAATATAAAGAATCGGTACTTCCTAAAGCAGTGAAAAAACGTCTCGCAGTGGAAGCGGGTTCAACCATGGGCTGGCATCGCTACATCACCGATGAGGGGGATGTGTTGGGGGTTGATACCTTCGGCGCTTCTGCTCCGGGGGGTGTGATTCTAGAGAAGTTCGGTTTTACCGTGGATAACGTGGTAGCGAAGGCAAAAGCGTTGTTAGGTTAATTAAACTTTGGTTTTGTGGAAAAAGCCCGCGCAAGCGGGTTTTTTTGTGATTATAGGTCAACATAGTTTAGGCTTTAGGCTTAGTTCATGTAAAAATGTCAAGTAGGAAGCTTTAGTAGTTAGCCAAAACCTTTACACTTGAGATAATTATCACGATTCCTAGAGCCATGACTAAAAGGGAAAGCCCTATATCGAAGGAAACAATCAAGAGCCTAACATTAGATATAGAAGGCTCACTGTTGTCTTTTGATAAATTTATCAAGGCTCAAGAACAATTAGCAATACTACTCCATGAAGTAGATAAAACCCTTGCTAACAAAAAACGCCCCCTGATAAATTGGAGAATCTCTCAAGTTCATAGTGGAAGTATTCATCTTACTTTAGAAGGAATGCCTCAAGATCAGATTACACCTAGTCAAATTTCTGAAGTTATTAAGACTGTAGAAAGGGGAATAGTAACAATTTTAGAACATCCGATTCGCCCTAAGTATTTTTCTGATCGAGCTTTAGAAAGTGCGCGATCATTAGCAATATTGAAAAAAAGAGATGAGTTTATGGTGCAATTGGGCTTTGATTCGAGGTGTATCGACTTGAATCAAGCTTTGATTGCTAATGTTGATGAAATTATCGGGGGAAAATATCAAAGTTTTGGTACTGTAGAAGGTGTGCTTAAAGCTATTGATGTAAGTCGTCAACCTATTTTTAGAGTTTACAATTTATTGACTAATAAAAGTGTTAAATGTTACTTTGAACCAGATTTACTTGATAATATCAAAGAATATCTAGAAAAAAGAGTCTCTGTATCGGGGATAGTTACCTCTAGAGAAGATGGGGAAAAAATCGGGATTAAAGTTGAGTCAATCGCTCTTTTTTCTGAGGAAAAAGATTTACCTAGCATTGAGGAAATGATCGGAATTTTGGGAGGAAGTAATTGATTCGTCCCACAAAAAAGCTACACTACTGGGATTCTTGTGTTTTTTTAGCTTTCCTGAAAAATGAAAAGGATAAAATTAATGATTGTATTTCTGTTCTCAAAGCAGCTGAAAATGGTCAGGTAATAATCGTGACTTCTGCTCTTACTTTTATTGAAGTGGTGAAATTAGAAAAAGGACAGCCAAAATTACCTAAAGAAAGTGAGGAAAAAATCAGAGATTTTTTCCGACATGAGTGGATTTATATTTATGATGTGGACAGAAAAGTTGGCGAACTAGCCAGAGAATTGATGTGGCAATATCAGGCACTAAAACCTAAAGATGCAACTCATGTGGCGACGGCAATTAAAGCCAGAGTGGATGTTTTAGATACTTTTGATGATGGCTTACTGAAACTCTCTGGAGAAATCGGTGATCCTCCTTTAATAATTAGAAAACCTTTTTTTGAAGTTCAACTTGATCTTTTTTAAAAAAATACCCATTCTCGCGCAGGAAAATTACAAATCGAATTACCGAACACAAAAGGTCTAAATTGATAGGAATACCTTCATATTGAAACAGATTTTGATTTAGTGATTACATCTCTTGCCAATGCTTTTTTTCAGACCAATTTAGAAACAGGACTATTTGTTTAAAAGCCCACACCAAAAGAGCAAATATTTTCAAGTAAAATTAATATTAATAATCAAGAATAAACCCTTTTTAAAATGTACGTTGCCAGAAGTAAAGATTTAACAGCAAATCAAACCAATAATATCAATTGTTCTCGCCAGAAATGCCACGATCACAACTGTAATTTCATCCCTAATTATCCCAAAATTTTCTTTGATGTTAATACGGCTGAACCTCTACAACCATGGCTACCGATCGAAAAAATAGAGGATTTACTTGATTAAAATTAGGAATCAAGATACATCGAATAAACTTAATTGTAGAGGTGTAAATCTTGCAGGTTTCTCAAGATCATAATTAGCAATAAATACCTCCTTGCCCTTGCGTCTTTCACTCTGATAACCATGTTCTAATTTCAAACCATTTTTTTGATCATCAGTTCGATTAATAGTGTAATTCCATTCATTATCTTGTAAAGAAATACACCAATCATACATTTCTCTAATTTCGGAGCAATTATCATAAGTCAAAAGAAATTTAAATCGATGTTGATGTTTTTTCAACGTCTTACATAACCTTTCATGATCTTCTAGACTGAAGAAGCAGGAATAGAATTTATTTTGATCTGCTTGAAAGTAAGGAGGATCGACAAATAAAAAGTAATCATCGGGTAATTGATTGATTAAATCTTCAAAATCTAAACAAGATAAATTGACATTTTGCAGTTTTTCCGAAGTGGTTTTTAGGTGAGAAGGCCAGTTTTCAGGACGCATAGAATACTTATCACCATAGCCCCAATAACAATTTTCAAGTTTCATAATTCCTGAGTAGGAAGTTCTATTTAGATAATACCAACGCATGGCTCTTTCTAGGTCATTGGCTGGTTGAAATTCATTTTTATAATAATTGTGTAATTCTTTGGTAGCGTTTAGATCTTTTAATAATTCAATTAGACTATCAAGATGATCTTTGATATGTCGATAACAGTTCATTAATTCCTCATCTTTGTCATTGAGAATATTCTCTGCTACACTTTCCTTAGCAAAGAATATAGATGCTCCCCCTGCAAAAGGTTCACAATACTTATGGTGACTGGGAAGACAAGCTAAGATTAGCTTACGGGCATAAAATTTACCGCCGGGATAACGAAAAGGAGAATTACTAAGTTTTTTCGCTGTTTTAGGCATTATCTTTAATTTGAGAGGCTTTTCTTTGAGATTATTTTAACAAAATTAAGCTATTTTCCCTAGGAAGTTAGAGAAGTTCGGTTTTACCGGGGATAACGTGGTAGCGAAGGCAAAAGCGTTGTTAGGTTAATTAAAACTTTGGTTTTGTGGAAAAAGCCCGCGCAAGCGGTTTTTTTTCTGTTAAGATGGAACTATATCGTGCAAAGGGGTGATGGGTGGGGTGATTCCTTTTACAGACAGAGAACTACAAAAAGCATGGAGAGAAAATCAAGAAGCGACAAAGGTAGAGAAAAAAACTAACGCTCATCGTTTATTGCTATTTTACTCCGTTGAATGTGGTCTCAAAGCGGTTTTACTGAAAAGACAAAGTAAAGATTGCACCGATTCTTGTCCAGAATTAGTTGAGGTACAGCATGACATAAATAAGTTACTAGACAAACTAGCTGCGGGAGAAAAACTAAAACTTCCTCCACAACTAGGTATGAAACCTTTAAAAAACAATCAAGAGAGAAAGTTTTCTTGCGGTGAAATTAATCAAATGTGGCGATATGGGGGGTGCTGTGAAAATATCAAGGATGGTGAATTAGAAAGAAAATTGTTAGATATATTAAGTTGGATTGCACAGGAATTGCAGAGACTATGAGAAGACGGCCATTACTAACTTGGTTTGATATTAAAAGAAAAATTGCTTGCGAAACCGCTAACGGAAATGACTTACCTGATGGTATTGTTAAAATTAGTTGTTTTAGTAGTGCTTTAGAGATTGGTATTCAAAATCAAGATGATCAACACAAAGCTAACTCAATATTAAAGGAATGGTTTGGAGATTGGTATCAAGAATCAGAACAAATTATTCAGCTAGATATTGATAATGCTTCTATTCCTGTAGAATTTATTTTAATAGATAATAGTCCTTGCCTTTCGGCATCGATTCGACCTTTTTGGCAGGAAGTCGCTTATTTAAAAGCAAATACAGATTCAGAGCAATCGGATAGTTTTTTGCCAAATGCTTATCAAGATAAGCCAGAAATTGTTGCTTTTTATTCTTTTAAAGGTGGTGTGGGAAGAACCCTACATTTAGCCGCTTATATTCTTGCTCTCTTAGCAAGAGCAAAAGAGATAAATAAACCAGTTAAAATTTTAGTTATTGACTCAGATTTAGAGGCTCCGGGGTTAACCTATTGGCAAAGGTATGAAAATCAAGAGGCAACCGTATCTTTGAGCAATTTTTTAGAAGTTTATCAGTATCCCAAGCCATCTCTAGAGGTGGCACTCTCTTGGGTAACTCAAGAAATTAAGAAAACTGCCAAACAGCAAAATAAATCAACTTTATATTTTTTACCCGCTTTTATTGAAGAAGAAGAACTCTTAGATACTCCTATACTGCCAGAAAATTTAGCTAGAAATCCGTCGGGTGCTTGGGAGGTAGGGGATGCAATTCATCAATTAGGGCAAAAATTAGCAGTAGATTATATATTTATTGATTTAAGAGCAGGATTAAGTGAAATTTCTAGCCCAATTTTATTTGACTCTAGAATCCAAAGATTTTTAGTAACAACAGTTAATGAGCAATCTTGGCGAGGTGTCAGGATGGTTTTAGAAAAAATTGGCTTACTAGCTCCCAGTGACTCAAAAGTAAAGGATGATAATTATTATGATCCTTCGATAATTATTAGTTTTTTAACCCCAGAAGTCAGAAATTTATCAGCATTTGAGAATATTTTAGAGCAATTACAGTCGGCTTATGTTCAACCAAAAGATGAGATTTTATATATTGCTAGACTGGATATTAAAGAAACTTATTTTGCCCAAGAGTTACTATATATTAACAATTGGGACGAAGCTCAAAACAAATTAAGTTCAACTTCCTTGATGGAACTGGCAAGAGAATGGGCAGAAGATAAATTACCTAGTAATAGCATTGCATCAGTCACACCTTCAGATAACTCCTTAGATGATGTGAAAAAACTCAGGGATACTTGCAATAAATATATTTATGCAGAAAAGGGAGAAGGGGAAGATTTACTCATTACCGAGCCATTAAAAAATCTGGCTCGTAATTTTCAAGATAAACTACCTAATGTTATCTCAATTGGTGCTAAAGGTGCGGGAAAAACCTTTAATTATATTCAGCTATCTCGCCTACAGTCTTGGGAAAAATTTTTAAATAAAGTTGATCCTCAAAATCAAGAAAATCTCGGTTTAATATTTCCTTTACTGCAATCACAAAATTTAAATGATCATGCCAAAAATATTCTTGAGCAAGCACGGCAAAATGTTAATAATGTTCTTAATAATGATTATCAATTTTCCTCCTCGGATTTAAGAGACAGAATCACGCAGTCGCTATCAAATCAGGATTGGAATGAGGTTGATTGGACAAATTTTTGGATCAAAGAAATTTCGAGAGTTTTAGGTTATAATCCTGAAAATTGTCAATTACATAAACTGCATGAATACCTTCAACAAAAAAACTCGAAGATTATATTTTTATTTGATGGATTAGAAGATGCTTTTCCTAATGTTGCCAATGATAACCGTCAACGAAAAGCCTTGAAAGCTTTAATCGATTATTTACCCAATAAATTCTCAGAAATTAGGCAATCTAATCTCGGATTGATTGTCTTTCTGCGTCGAGATTTCTTGAGATATACAATCACACAAAACTTGCAACAATTTGAAAACTTATATCGTAATTATGATCTATCTTGGAATCTAGAATCGTTTCTTAAACTTTCCTATTGGCTCTGCATACAATCATCGGTTATTAATGCTAACCCTCAAGATTTATTCGATTGTTCAATTGAAGATTTAAAAGAAAAACTAGAACGACTTTGGGGCAAAAAATTAGGAGCAGATAATGCAAGAGAAGCTAAGTCAGCCAATTGGATTTTTGCAGCTTTAACCGATTTTAATGGAAGACTGCAAGCGAGGGATATTGTGAGATTTTTGTACCATGCTGCTAATATTACTGTAGAAAAAAAAGAAGAAATACAATTTCCTAAATGGTCGAATACTAGACTGTTACCTCCCCAAGCGATTCGACGAGCGCTTGAACCCTGTAGTCGAGAAAAAGTTAGAGAGTCTGAGGAAGAATATCCTATATTTAAAAGCTGGGTACAAAAAAGTTTACCTACATATAGTGATAAAAAAATTCCTTTTTCTCTAGAACAGTTTAAGCTGGATGCTGATACAGTCAATGTTCTTGAGCAAATGGGAGTAATTTATGAGGACAAGGATAAAGAAGATGCAGTTCGTTATTATATGCCCGAAATATTCCGTGAAGGGTTAGGATTTTCTAGTCAAGGTGCGCGTCCTCGTGTTATAGCTTTAAAGCGCAAAGTTTTGGGGAAATCAAATTTTTAATGATTCGAGCTTTTTTGAAATGACTATATGATTGATTGTTATCAGCTTTTCAAAACAGGATTTGCTATTACCTAGCATTGGGGAATTGATTCGTTCATCAAAAAAGCTACACTACTGGGATTCTTGTTTTTTTTTAGCTTTCCTGAAAAATGAACCTGATAAAATTGATGAAAGAGGTAATATACCAATTCTAGGATGGCTTGATAGTCTTCCTGATAAAGCTCAAAAACTGGCAGAACTAGGACATGAATTACGCAGACCAGAAGCAGACTTTTTGCGAGATAAAATTTATGAATTGAGAGTTAATTTTAAAGGGATAAATTATAGAATTATTTATTTTTTTTATAAAAACCAAGCTGTGGTCATTTCTCATGGTATAATTAAAGAAAAAGAAGTTCCACCGCTAGAAATCGAGCAAGCAATTAAAAACAAGGCTAAATTTGAAAAGAATCCCGAATTACACACTTATTTTCAGGAGTTACTATGAATACACCCCAAACAACAGCCGATGGCTTAAAAATTCTTTACCAACGTTATTATGCCAATAATCCAGAGCGTCAATTAGAATTAGAAAAAGCTCGTATTGATGACGAAGTAGCCAGAAAAATATTTAAGATTAAGGAAACATATCATCTTTCAACAAAGGCTTTAGCAGAATTAATTCATACTGATGAATCTATTATTGAAGCTTTAGAAAATGCTGACTATGAAGGAAACTCTTTTTTGTTGTTAAATCTCATCGCTACAGCTCTAAAAATGAAGGTTGAATTTGAATTAGTTCCTTAGGTTTTTTTAGGAATAGCATAACACACCCTAAACTCTGTCATTGCGAGGGGGTGATACCAGAGTTAATCTTCATCTCTCAACCAATATCCCCCCGAAGCAATCTTCCCGTGGAACAGGCTTCTGGTTCCTGTTTGATATTCAGGTACAATTAATGATATAATTGGTGCGTTACGGCGGATTGTTAGTTTTGTTTTTTTGACCGAATTAGTAACCGCCTAACGCACCCTACACTCGTCGGCGATCTAATTAATAATTAAATTAAGGAGGAAAAAATGAAAGCTTATGAATTTCAAACAACGATCAATAAAGGAATTGTAGAAATTCCATCAGATTATCTTAGATATTTAGAAAAAGATCAAGATGTTCGGGTTATTCTTCTTACAGAAGATGGTGAAGCAAAGAAACAAAATGACACGGAAAAAATGAAAAGCAAACTCTCAGAATTTCTTTTACTACCAGAATTAGAAGAAGATGAGATTTTGTTTGAACGGGATAAAGATACAGGTAGAGAGATTTTTTGATGAATTATTTATTAGATACCTGTGTTCTTTCAGAATATATTAAGAAAACCCCAAATATACAGGTTATTCAGTGGGTAGATGAACAAAGTGAAGCGAGTTTATTTATTAATGTTTTAACTTTAGCTGAACTCAAAAAAGGAATCATCAAAATAAAACAATCTCAACCATCTCGTTATCGTAAGCTAGAACATTGGTTAAATCAAATAAAACAAAGATTTGCTGACAGAATTTTACCATTGAGCAACAATATACTTGATATTTGGGCCAAACATTGTGGTGAATCTGAAGCAACCGGTAGAAAATTACCGATTATCGATAGCTTAATAGCAGCCACAGCTTACCAATATAATTTGGTTATTGTCACCCGTAATATTAAAGATTTTAATTTCACCTCAACCAAAGTTTTTAGTCCTTGGGAATCCCTCACAAAAAATGGCGAAAATTAACTCTTTTTAATGTAGGTATCTTGCTGATTTTGGTGCGTTACGGCGGATTGTTGATTTGGTTTTTTGACCAAATTAGTAACCGCCTAACGCACCCTACACTCTGAATACCGCTTTAAGAAAGAGCCTTAGAAAAAGAGACTCTGGAGTTCTTGACATGATCGCCTTAGTATGCAGCGGCTTAAAAAGATTGTGTTCTGCACCAACAAGGACAAGATTAACTTACTCTAGTGCAGTCAAACCCGATCACCCGAAGCCATCAAAAGTATCCAGGGTGCAGGAGTTGAACCTGCCTAGCACGAATTATGAGTTCGTTGCCTCAACCGCTCGGCCAACCCTGGGTTATACTAATAACTCATTATAGATCGGTAGTTACTCCGAACGTGAAAATCCAGCCCCACCAAGATGAAAAATTTTTCAATCAGCACCTCCTTGCAGTTAGGACTCCTTTTGATGGTAGCCATGTTAGCCGCCGGCTTCGGTAGCGGTTGGGTAGCCTATCAATTGGGAATCGCCTCCCTGAAGGGAGTCAGTCAACCGGATATCAATCCCGCTAAAAAGTTTACCAACGATCGCACCAGTTATGGTCGCAATCAAACTTTTATCCCCGTGAAAGAAGAAGAAGTAATTAAAAGAGTGAGAGTTTATATGCAACAACAGAAAAACCAACCGCAATCAAAGGACGAAACCAAAGGATAGGCTTTAAAAAAGGCGTATTTTGCCTTTTCGCTATGGATAATCAGGATTTATTGACTCGTTTAATTTTAGTCTTTTTACTAATCGTCCTCAATGCTTTTTTCGTAGCGGCGGAATTTTCGCTTGTGTCTGTCCGTCGTACCCGCATCAGTCAGCTAGTGGCTGCGGGAGATGTGCCAGCGCAGACGGTACAATCTCTACAAAGAAGTCTCGATCGCTTACTTTCCACTACCCAATTAGGCATTACCCTTTCTAGTTTAGCTTTAGGTTGGATCGGGGAGAGTACCATGACCGTTTTTGTGAGGAAATTACTAAGTTTTTTACCCTTTTCTTTAAACTGGCAAAATCTTCTCTCCCATGGTTTCTCTCTTTGTCTAGCTTTTTTAATCGTGGCCTATCTCCAGATAGTTTTTGGGGAACTTTATCCCAAATCCCTCGCTTTAATTTATGCCGAACCAATGGCGCGATTATTAGCGGCACCTATTGGCGTTATTTCCCGAATTTTTAAGCCTTTTATCGGTATTCTTAACCAATCAACTCGTTTTTTATTGGTTTTAACCCGTATCCCCGAAGTAGATCTACAGCGTTCTAGTCGGGTAACTTGCGAGGAATTACAATTAATTATCAGCATGGAAGGGGAATTAACGGGATTAGAAGCAGCGGAAAGGAAAATTTTAAATAATGTTTTCCAGTTTAGCGAAATCACTGCCGCGGAAATCATGGTTCCCCATAACCGTTTAGTAGCTATTTCCTCGACCGCAACTTTTGAGGAATTATTGCTCCAAGTAGTTAACAGTGGCTATTCTTGTTATCCTGTGGAAGGAGATTCCGGTGATGATATTCGTGGTCTGATCGATTTTAAAGATTTAGCTTTACCCCTTGCCGAAGGTCAGTTAAATTTAACAACTCCGATTAAACCTTGGTTAAAACCTGTGCGTTTTTTCCCCGAAACCACTGCTTTAAATGAATTACTAACAGTGATGCGGGAATCATCCTTAAAGATGGTTATCATTGTCGATGAATTTGGCAGAACAGCCGGTTTATTAACCCTAAAAGATTTAATCGGCGAGATTCTAGGAACTTTTACCCCTAGTGATCAATCAGGAATAGTGGAATATCAACTCCTCGATGAATCAACTTTTCTCGTACAAGCACAAATGAATTTAGAGGACGTGAACAAAGCATTAAATTTAAGTTTACCCTTGGCCGATGAATACCAAACCCTAGCTGGTTTTGTCCTCCATCATTGGCAAAAAATACCGAAGGTGGGAGAACAATTATATTACCAAAATTTAGAATTTACCATTATTTCTAAAGTAGGTCCTCGCTTGGAACAAATTAAGATTTATCGGCAACAACTATCCTCATGATATAAATAAGAAACAACTTTTCTCATTGCTCCTTCCTGATTGTTAATTGCGTCAATAGTCGCCCACTCCTGTCACCATGAAACACCTTTTGACACTCCTCCCCCTCAGCTTGGGATTAATTGCCCTCACCCCCGCAAATTTGCCCCTAGAACGCCTTGAAATCTCACAATTAGGAACATCTACGGGATACGACGAACGACTGCTAACGGACAAAAAAACCCTACTACAAGCGATCAATCATAGTTTACGTTATCTGAATAGCTCGGCAGCAATCCGCGCCTATCAAAACTATCCTATTCCAGAAATAACTCGTCAGCGAGTGCAGCGTTCCTTAGTACGTTTTCGTCAATTAGTGCAGAATTCTCCCACTCCCGCAGCTCTACAAAAGGCAGTTAAAAAAGAATTTATTTGGTATCGTTCTTTAGGTAATGATAGCCAGGGAAATGTTAAATTTACTGGTTATTTTCAGCCAATTTATCAAGCAAGTAGGCAAAAAAATGCCGAGTATAAATATCCTCTCTATCGCCGACCGTCTAACTTTTCTCGCTGGTCTAAACCCCATCCAGCTAGGGTAGAATTAGAGGGAAAAGATGGTTTACTGGGGGAAAATAGCCGTCTGTCGGGATACGAATTAGTCTGGTTAAAAGATCGCTTAGAAGCTTATTTAGTTCATGTGCAAGGTTCGGCAAAATTACGTTTACCTAATGGTCAAATTATGAGCATTGGTTTTGATGGCAATACCGAGCATCCCTACACAAGTCTGGGAAAAGAAATGATTGCTGATGGTATTTTTCCTGCCGAGGGTTTAACCTTACCAATGGTTTTAGATTTTCTCAAAAATAATCCCGAGCAATTAAAGAATTATATTCCTCGCAATAATCGGTTTATTTTCTTTCGAGAAACCCACAGCGCAACCGCCACTGGTAGTATTGGAGTTCCGGTTTTACCGGAAAGATCGATCGCTACAGATAAAAGTGTTTTCCCCCCCGGTGCTTTAGCTGTAATTGAGACAGAAATTCCCCAGGGAAATCTTAATAAAAAATTAGTTAGTCGCTATGTTCTCGATCAAGATACTGGCAGCGCAATTAAAGGTACTGGGAGGGTAGATATTTTTATGGGAACAGGAAAAAATGCTGGCGAGCGAGCCGGTTTAATTAATACTCCCGGTCAATTATATTATTTATTATTGAGGGAATAGGAAATAGTATATGTATAATTAAGATACACTTGCCAGAATCAGTTATCGGTTATCATATTTAAGGGAGGATTTTAAAAATAGAATGATGGAAAAAAACACAAATATAGATTGGTCGGATTGTGGTCCAATTACTTTAGTAGTCGTGCAGCCGACTTCTTTTTGTAATCTCAATTGTGATTACTGTTATTTACCCGATCGCCACTTAAAAAATACCTTATCCTTAGATTTAATCGAGCCGATTTTTCAGAGGGTTTTTAGCAGTCGTTTTCTCCAAAATGATTTTACCATTTGCTGGCACGCTGGCGAACCCTTAGCAGTTCCCATCAGTTTTTATGAAAGTGCCTTTGCTAAAATTGCGGAAGTTAGCCAGAAATATAATCAGCAGGGTTACTGTTTTCGTCATTCGGTACAAACTAACGCCACTTATATTAACGATGCTTGGTGTCAATTATTTAAAAAGCATGATGTTTATGTGGGAGTCAGTCTTGATGGACCAGCTTTTATTCACGATATCCACCGGCAAAACCGCAAGGGAACTGGCAGTCATGCTGCTACAATGCGGGGGATTTCTTTCTTGCAAAAACATGAAATTGATGTCAGTATCATCGCTGTTTTAACAGAAGATTCTCTCGACTATCCCGACGAAATTTTTAACTTTTTTTGGGATCATGGTCTTACCGATGTGGCTTTTAATATGGAAGAAACCGAGGGTATTCATTCGCAATCTTCCTTGGATAAATTAGGCATTGAACAACGTTATCGCCAGTTTATCGCCAGATTTTGGGAGTTAGTCACGGCCAAACAAGGAGAATTTAAGCTGCGGGAATTTGAATCGATCTGTAGTTTGATTTATGCCGATGAACGCTTAGAAAATACCGATATGAATCGACCTTTTATGATTGTCAATTTCGATCATAAAGGTAATTTTTCCACCTTTGATCCGGAATTACTATCGATTAAAACCCAACCCTACGGTGATTTTATCTTTGGTAATGTTTTGACCGATTCTCTGGAATCTATCTGTGAAACCGAGAAATTTCAACAAATTTACGCTGATATGCGCGGTGGAGTCGATTTATGTCGGCAAAAATGTGATTATTTTGGGGTTTGTGGGGGGGGTGCCGGTAGTAACAAGTATTGGGAAAATGGCACTTTCAACTCCACAGATACTAAAGCCTGTTTATACCGGATTAAGTGCATCACCGATATAGTTCTCGATCGCCTAGAAAATTTATTAGAAGTTTAGGGGAGTGGGGTGTTAGGGTTTGGGGTGTGGGGTGTGGGGAGTTTTCTCAGTGAACTGATAACTGATAACTGATAACTGACTCCTATCTCCTGACTCCTGACTCCTGACTCCTATCTCCTGACTCCTATCTCCTGACTCGGAGATGATCGACTTCCCAAAACGAAAACTTCCTACCTCAATATTAAGTAGTCGTGCAAAATTAATTTCCTAGTGAAGATAGGCAAGAGGCAAGAGGCAAGAGGTGGTTAGATATGTGTAATTAATTTTGCTTAGGTACTTAAGATAACTGCTATAGCTTAGTTCTAGATTTTAAAAATTGCCTAGAGGATAATTTATACTTAAAATCAGCAACGCCCAAATATGAACCCTGACTCGAACTGGCAAACCTATCTCAGAAATAGTCAATCATCGGCATTATTCTCCCTTTCCCAAGAATTAACTAATAGATAAACAAGGGCAATTAACCAAATTGTATTTTGAAAAATTGACCAGTAAGGACTAGCTAAATTTTGAATACTTAGGGGAAGCCAAAGAGTTAATCCCACTAAAGACACAATAATTATATTTAAGCGAGATGGGTAACTAAAAGCTAGGGTTAGTAAAGCCAAGAGTAAAAAAACTAACATCAGATCGTCGTAGGGGCGATGATAGGTGAAAACCCGACCAATAACTGCAGCACAGGCAAACAGGGTTAATAGAGAAGTATGCTGTAATCTTTGGAAAATCACGATACCTAGAACTAGGCCAATTGTGGTTAATAAAACAAGAGTTATTTCTGTACTAATTCCGAATTTCATGATAATATTAATACTTGAAACACCATCATCTGCCACATATTTGATCTGATTTAAAAAGCTACCGATTACTTTCTCAAAGTTTAATCTAGTGGTGTGAGCGATAGCAAAAGTAGCCGAGATAATATAGACAAAAGCGAGAAGTACCGTTTTAAACTTTCTCTTAATTACTAAACTCAAAAGATAGGGTGCTGAGATGTTAGGTTTAACGAGAGCAATGCCCATAAATACCCCCGCTAGATAATTTTTATTGGCTTGTAATAACCAGTAAACAATTATTAACAAAGCATTGACAATTAAACCGTATTGCCCATTATTAAGGGTGGTACAGTTACTACTAATGGCCAGAGAAGTAAACACAAAAAAATAGGCAGCCATTCGGCCAAAAGGCAAACCTAATTGATAGGCAAAACGGCTTAAAATGCCCAGAGAAATCAGATTTAAAAAAACGTGATAGAAACGGGTTAAAGTCGAAGAAATGGGGGGAAACATGAAAAATCCCGTCAAAAAAGCCCAGGGTGGATAGCCACCGGAGCGAATTCTCCCCAATTCTGCATTAATATCGGCGGGATTCATGCGATAGGGGTAAATTCCCAGATAAATATACTGTTGTTCTTGCCAACGTTCTAATAAATCTCTGGCACCAGAGGGACTACTATCAAAAGCTAGGGTATAAAATCCTTTAGCTAAGTAGGCAACGGCCAGCCAAGCAAAAATAAGCGTAAGAATCGATAAAATTGGCTGTTTTTTGGCAAAAATCATGGCTTTATTCAGGAACATACTTCGCAAAAATCAGCAACTCCTCGACAAGATAGCAAATCTGAGCTTCAATATACATTAAACTTGACCAAAAAACTATGAATGATTTTTTTAATAATTCCTTAATTTCTATCATTATTCCGGTCTATAGAGGCGGACAAGCCTTTAATAACTGTTTAGCCAGCTTATCCACCAGTTTGCTCGCCCCCACGGAGGTTATTGTCGTGGTTGATGGAAATGATCCCCAATCCTATGAAACTGCGGTCAGTTTTGGGGCAGAAGTCTTACAGTTAGAAAGTAATCAAGGGCCAGCAGTGGCAAGAAATCAAGGGGCGGCCATGGCTAAGGGTGATATTCTCTTTTTTATGGATGCAGATGTGACTATTCATCCCGATACTTTAGCAAAAATCGCCCAAGTATTCCATCAAGATTCTACCCTAGCGGCGTTGATTGGTTCCTACGATGACCAACCCGGGGCGGTTAATTTTCTTTCCCAGTATAAAAACCTTTTTCATCATTATAATCATCAAATTGGTTGCGAGGAGGCTTCCACTTTTTGGGGAGCTTGCGGGGCGATTAAACGAGATATTTTCGAGAAAATGGGCGGTTTTGACGAAAGTTATCGTCATCCTTCCATTGAAGATATCGAACTGGGTTATCGTCTCAAAGCTCACGGCTACCGCATTCGTTTGTGCAAAGATATCTATGTTAAACATCTCAAACATTGGACTTTTACTTCTCTGTTAAAAGCAGATTTTTTCTATCGCGCCCTACCCTGGACAGAATTAATTCACCGTCAGCAAAATTTTGTCAATGACCTCAATTTACAATGGTCTAGCCGTTGGAGTGTTGTATTCGTTTATACGCTTTTATTTTTGCTGTTAGCCAGTTTATGGTATTTTCATTTACTTTTAGGCGTGGGTGTGTTAGTCTTGGGCTTAGTTCTGTTAAACTTACCTGTTTATAAGTTTTTCCAACAAAAGCGAGGATTAGGATTTGTCATATTAACCCTACCTTGGCACTGGTTATATTATCTCTACAGTGGTTTGGCTTTTGCCCTCGGTACAGGACGCTATTGGCTGAAACGTCTGGCTTGAGTTGACAGGCCATTTTGACAAAATAAACGACAAATTCCTGATTCATAAAAACTATGACAACAGTAAATCAACTCAATTCTCCCCATACCGTCGTCATTGGTGGCGGTCCGGCCGGATTAACGGCCGCCTATTGCCTAGCCAAACACGGATTACATTCAATTGTACTAGAAAAAGGCGATCGAGTTGGGGGCATTTCTCGCACCGAAACCTACAAGGATTATCGCTTCGATATCGGTGGTCATCGCTTTTTTACCAAAGTTCCCGAAGTACAACACCTGTGGCGGGAAATGTTAGGGGATGATTTTATTAAAGTTCCCCGTTTATCACGGATTTACTATCAGGGTAAATTTTTTAGCTATCCCTTGGAACCGATGAATGCTGTCAGTAATTTAGGGGTTATTCAGAGTTTATTAATTGTTTATAGTTACTTCAAAGTCAAATTTTATCCTTTACCCGTAGAAGAAAACTTTGAACAGTGGGTGACTAATCGCTTTGGTCAACGGTTGTATCAAACTTTTTTTAAAAGTTATACCGAAAAAGTTTGGGGAATTCCCTGCACCCAAATTCGGGCAGATTGGGCAGCCCAACGTATTCAAGGATTATCCTTAAAGAAAGCTGTTATTAATGCTTTTTTTGGGGCAAATGATACCAAAACTTTAATTAAAGAGTTTGATTATCCGCTGCTTGGACCAGGGATGATGTGGGAACGTTTTCAAGAAAAGTTAGAAGCCCATGATTGTCCTGTGTGCCTAGATACGGAAGTTATTAAAGTTAAAAGAGACAGTCAGAAAATTACCAGTATTCTCATCAAAAAAGGAGAGGAAATAACCGAGATTACCGGCGATAATTTTATCAATACCATGCCGATTACTGCCCTAATGCACCGTTTAGACCCCTTGCCTCCTGAAAAGGTTCTCAAGGCTGCCCGTGGACTCAAATACCGTGACTTTTTAATCGTGCCAATTATCATCAATCAAGAGCATATTTTCCCCGATAATTGGATTTATATTCACAGTCCTGAATTTAAAGTAGGACGGATTCAGAACTTTAAAAACTGGAGTCCGAAAATGGTTCCCGACCCTCAGAAAACTTGCCTAGGGATGGAGTATTTTTGTAGCGAAGGAGATGATTTATGGGAAATGAATAATCAGGATTTAATTAAACTAGCTAGTCAGGAAATAGTTAATCTTGGCCTCGTAGATGACATCAAAAAAGTGGTGGACGGGACGGTAATTCGCCAAAAGAAAGCTTATCCCGTTTATGACGACGAATACCAGCAACATCTACAGGTAATTCAAAACTATGTCGATAGTTTTGAAAATCTGCAATCTGTGGGCAGAAATGGAATGCACCGTTATAATAATCAAGACCATTCTATGTTATCGGCCATCTTGGCTGCTGAGAATATTATGGGGGCTAATCATAATCTCTGGAAAGTCAATACCGAGCGCTCTTATCATGAGGAATTTATGACTAAACCTAAACCCGAATCTATAGCGATGGCTTCCTAATTTATTCCTTAACTCGAATAATTATTGTCAGATTTTGGAGGAGTTATGAACCAAGATAAAACCGCACCGAAAGTTACCCTAGTTGTTGTTCCCAGAGAACGCTTTAGTTTTACTATGACTTCTCTGGAAAACATTTATGAAATGACCGATATTCCTTTTAAGTTGGTCTATGTGGATGGGGGTTCACCTGCTCCCATTCGAGATTATTTGAAAAAACAATCCCAAGAAAAAGGTTTTGAGCTAATTCGGACAGAACATTATCTTATTCCCAATGTAGCTAGAAATATGGGCTTACAATGGGTAACAACTCCCTATGTGGTTTTTGTTGACAATGATGTGATTGTTTCTCCGAGATGGTTAACCCAGTTACTCGACTGTGCAGAAAGTACGGGAGCTACTATTGTCGGTCCTCTAACTTGTCAACACGAACCCGTGCATGAAGAAGTACATTTTGCTGGGGGAGAAGCTCATCTTTTCACTGATATTAAGGGGAGAGTGCGCTTACGGGAAAAAATGTATAAACAAGGTCATAAGGTAGAAAAACTGCTTCCTACCCTGACTCGAACTGAAACGGAATTGTGTGAATTTCACTGTATGTTAGTCCGCAGAGAAATTTTTGAAAAACTGGGTTATTTAGATGAAAAAATGCTCAATACTAAAGAACATTTGGATTTCTGTATGAATGTCCGCAACAATGGCGGAACAGTTTACTTTGAACCCCAAAGCATAGTGACTTATGTACCCGGAATTACCCTAAATTGGGCAGATATTGAGTTTTATATGCTGCGCTGGAGTGATGCTTGGGAATTGGGAAGCCTAAACCATTTGCGTCAAAAATGGCAAGTAGCTGAAGATATGTATTTTCGCCAAAAATATAAAGGTCTGGGATGGCGACGCAGAAAGACTATCTTACAGCCGATAATTAATTCTCTCACCTTCGGAATTAAAAATCGTCTTTTAAATAAACTGTTAATGTATGGATTTTTTGCCCCGATTGAGAAGATTATCAATAACTATTTAACCCGTCAATATGCCCGTCAATGGTTAAATCAATCCTCGTCTTTATCAGACGATTCTCTGTCACAAGTATCGACGACTGTTATCAATCAAAACTAAGATGAAGATTCTGTTAGTCAATGATTATGGGACGGCAACTGGAGGGGCAGAATTACAGATGTTATCTCTGAAACAAGGATTAATAGACCGTGGTCACAATGTTCGTCTATTTAGTAGTCACTGTCAGGGAGTAGAAAACCTTGAAAGCTCTCTCCTAGCTGATTATCATTGTTTTGGCTCTAATTCTCGCCTACAAGTGCTTTCGCAAACAGTTAATCCATCTAGTTTTTTTGCTCTCAAAAAAGTGTTGCGGGAATTTCAACCAGATGTTGTCCATGTGCGAATGTTTTTATGGCAATTATCCCCCTTAATTTTACCTTTACTCAAATCCTTTCCCAGTCTCTATCAAACGGCCGTTTATAAAGCGATATGTCCCGTTGGAACGAAAATTTTACCCGATAAAAGTCCTTGTTATCATAAGGCTGGTAAAGTCTGTTTATCTGAGGGCTGTGTTACCCCCCAATCTTGGCTATTTTTGATGATTCAGCGTCAATTATGGCTACGCTGGCGGTCTGCGTTTGATACCGTCGTCGCCTTAAGTCATCGGATGAAAGCTCGCCTAGAAGCAGAAGGGGTATCACCTGTACAGGTAGTTTATAATGGCGTACCCTTGAGAGAAATGCGTCCTCCTTTAAAAAATCTGCCAATTGTTGCCTTTGCTGGTCGATTATCCCCAGAAAAAGGGGTTGATGTTCTTATCAAAGCCTTTGCCAAGATAGTTCCTATTTTTCCTGAAGCTCAATTACTGATTGCAGGAGAGGGAAAAGAAAAAGGGAATTTGCGCCAATTAGCGGAAGCCTTAAAGATTAGCCAAAATGTGAAGTTTTTAGGCTATTTAACCCGCTCTGAGCTAGAAAATGCCTTTAATTGCGCGTGGGTACAGGTTGTCCCCTCGATTTGGGATGAACCTTTTGGTAATGTTACCACCGAAGCGATGATGCGCGGAACGGCGGTGATAGCGAGTGCAGTCGGCGCACAACCGGAGATTATTGAGGAGGGAGTCACTGGGTTATTAGTTCCCCCCAATGATGAGGAAGCTTTATCAACGGCACTTTTATCTATTTTAAAAGAACGAGATTTAGCTGAAAAAATGGGGCAATTCGGTCGAAAACGGGCTATTGAGCGGTTTAGCGAAGATCATCGGACTGAACATTTTTTAGAAATTTATCAACAAATTCTCACAAAATATAGTTATGAATAGAAATATTCAATTTATCGCCCAAACGAATATACAATTGTTTCACCAATTACAGGAAGCTGGCTATAATGATAGAGATTTAATCTGTATTCACCAATCATATCAACTAGCCTGTCGTCTTTTCACTGGTTTTTTTAGAGGTTCAGGCAAACCTTTTTTGGCTCATTTAGTGGGTACAGCCAGTATTTTAGTCTCCATTGAGTCTCCCATTGAAATTGTAGCAGCCGGGTTACTTCACGCAACCTATGAATTAGGAGACTTTGGAGATGGCAGTCAGGGAGTTAGTTCCAAAAAGCGAAATAAAATTAAACAACAAGTGGGTAAAAAAATCGAAAGTTATATTGCCAGATATACAGCTTTAAAGTGGAATCAATCCAGTGCGATTAACATCTTTAACCATTTAGAAAAGTTAGATCAAACTCACAAGGAAGTTTTATTGATTCGTTTAGCCAATGAATTGGAAGATTATCACGATAGTGGTGTGTTGTATTGTGCTAAATATCAGGAACGATTAGATTATTTAAACGCTTGCAGTCATTTAATGGTAGCCATGGCGCAAAAACTAGGTTATCCCAACTTAGCTATTGCCTTAGAACAAATTTTTAAGGAAAGTGCTAATCAAAATATTCTACCTTTCTTACAAAATACGGAGATTTATTCCTATGTTTTAAACACCAGTTCTCCTTTACAGCGTTTGATTGGAAAATGGAATTATCGGCTAACAAATCGATTAAAAATAATCTTTGATAATCATGATCAAGAATCTTCAGCGTTAATAGATTTTTAAAATCTCTGATTTTTATCCAAAATTATTATTATGCTAATCTCCTTATTTAATTAAGACTATAAACTATGCAGGAAACACCCACTATTATAGACCCAAATACACCAACATTTATGGAAAATGTGGTTGATGCTATCCAGTCTTACCTAAAGTCCTTCTGGGGTGGATTAAAGTATCGGAGTTTGTGGAAAAATATTAACACTTATTGTTTATTTATTGGTTATTCAAGAAGTGGGCATAGTTCCGTAGGTGCATTGTTAGATGCTCATCCCAATGTTAGAATAGTCAGTGAGTTAGGAGATTTAAAATATGCTAATTTAGGATTTAAGCGATGGCAGATTTATTATCTTTTACTAAAAAAAGCAAAAAGTTATAGTGACAAAGATAAAACAATAGGAGGGTATAAATATTATGTTCCTAATCAGTGGCAGGGAAAATTCACTGAGTTAAAGATCGCTGGAAATAAACAGGGAGAAGAAACAACAAGACGAATTCAGGAAAGTCATCGATATTTAGAACGCTTACGCCTAACTCTCAAAATTCCTATAAAATTTATTCCTGTAGTGAGAAATCCCTATGATAATATTAGTACAATGTGTAAAAAAGACCCTAAACTAGAGGGAAATTTAGAAAAAAGTATTTTTTATTATTTTTCATTATGTGAAACAATAGCTGATTTAAAAAAGACGCTTAATCCACCTGACTTATTTGAGTTAAGACATGAGGATTACATCCAATATCCAAAATATTATCTCAAAGAAATTTGTGAATTTTTGGGAGTTGAGACAACCCAAGAATACCTAGAAGATTGTGCTAAAATCGTCTATAAGTCTCCCAATAAAAGCCGTCATAGTATTGCTTGGAATCCTGAACAAATTGAGCAAGTCCAAACAAAGATTAATCAGTATTCATTCTTGTCAGGTTATACTTATGATAATTAATCGGATCTGTTTATAATTTTAAGGATAAGGATTATTTGTAAAAAATATGTTTCTTTTTCATTCTTTATAAACATCTTGGCGATGTCTAATTCTGGTGATTTTTATTATTTTATCATGATCATCTATTGTGTAAACAATGCGATAATCACCGACACGAACCCGATATAATTGATCTTCTCCTTGTAGTTTAACAACACCAGAGGGACGAGGATCTTGCTGTAGTTTATCAAGACTTTCACCCACCCGTTGCTTAACCGAAGGGGGTAATTTTTTGAATTCTTTGGCTGCAGAAGTTTTAAATTGAATTCGATAATTATTCATTGAGTGTATTTTCTGTTTCTAATTCTTGTTTTAACTCATCCCAAGAAATTTCTAATTCATTTTCCCGACTACGAGAGACTAAAATATCTGAAAAATCTTCCCAAAGTTCTCCCCATTCTTCTAAGTCAATGAGGACAGCTTTCTTTTCACCTTTTTCATTAATTACAAAGTTAATTCCTTTCATAATTGTTTTAAAAACGGAACCGTACACCTAATTGTACCATAAATCTGAGATACTCCCATCAATAACTATTCCTCTTCTAAACCTAATCCTAACGCCTGTAAGCGTTCAGCTAGTCGGTCTGCACGTTTTTTCTCTTTATCCGCACGTTTTTTCTCTTTATCCGCACGCTGTTTTTCTTGACGCATTTGAGACTCTAACTCAACGGTTGTTAAAAACTTCTCTCCATCGGGACGATACAATTCTAAGCTTGATTCATTCCAGATAAAACGCACTCCTAAACGAGGACTTGTCCAGTCATTGATGGGGATAATTTCTGCTAAATTTTCTCCCTGTCTTTGCCATCCTTGTAAACGACAGCGCATCGGATTATATAAATAGTATTCTTCTACCCTATAAGTGTCATAAAACTCTAATTTTCGACTCATTTCTGCTTTTGTATTCTTCGGTGATAGAATTTCAAAAACCACTTGAGGAGCGATATTTTCTTCCTGCCATTGACGATAGGAACCC
>VYLR01000098.1_pt1 | contig 27234 bp, 24 predicted proteins | sample 5114291 | NCBI WGS metagenome assembly VYLR01 (sample SAMN12291774, study PRJNA351875) | freshwater metagenome | isolation source: freshwater lake | place: USA: Michigan, Lansing Lake | collected 2013-08-14 | reverse complement strand
TGAAAAAGTTAAATCTCTATCTATCCCGCAATTAGAAACCTTAGGAGATAGAATTTTAGACTTGGGCAGCCGTGAGGAATTGCTAAGTTGGTTAAATGAACAAAGATAAAAATTATTCCCTAAAAATATGCTTTCTCCTAGCCTTTTCCAGACTCTAACCCTAGAAGATTTTCTCGGTCAATATCGCAATAATCCCCGCTACGAACTTGCTGAGGGAGAAATAATCGATTTGGAACCTACGGGCCCCCACGAAACCGTTAGCGGCAAACTCGCCAGCAAAATCGGTATCGCCATTAATAACCGACAATTGCCCTGGTTTATACCCCGTACTTGTCTAATTCGTCCCTTTAGCGACCAAGCTACGGCGCGCCGTCCTGATATTATTGTTCTGGATGAGACTGTACTCGATAATGAACCTCTCTGGGAACGAGAACCAGTGATTACTCTCGTTAGAAGCATTAAGCTTGTGGTAGAAGTATTTAGTAGCAACTGGGAGTCGGATTATGCCCGTAAAGTCGAAGAATACGCCCTATTAGGTATTCCCGAATATTGGATTGTCGATTATCGTGGGTTGGGAGGAACTATTTTTATCGGTAAACCCAAGCAGCCGACCTTTACTGTTTGTCAACTGTTAGGGGAAGATTATCAACAACAACAATATCGCCTCGGTCAAGGGATTTTTTCTCCTTTATTTCCTGACCTGCAACTGTGTTTAGATGAGGTGTTACCTCGATAGACAAAAATGAAAATTATTCCCTAAAATTATGGTTTCTGTTCCTATCTCTGGGACAACTCTAGAAAATCGCTATCGAAAAGGCTGGGAAACTGCCCAACAAGCCGCTAGAATCCTGCGAGAAAAATATCAGATGAACGTAGGTTGGGCTTCGGCCGTGAGCTTTTGCCGAACGGTTGAAGTATGAAACCCAACGCCCGCTCATGTTACGCTACCGCTAAGCCATCCTACAAATAATTGTGCCTCCCTACTTATATAAAAAAATTGTTAGATTTTGGTTGTTTTTTATTTCTGTGACAATTACCCCACCATCTTTTCGTCAATCTTTGAAACAAATAAAACAATGATAAAAATTGCTTACGACATCACCGTATTAGGACAAGGATATATCAATACAAAGGCAAAAACAGGTGTTTATCGGGTAGTTTATTCACTGTTGAAACAACTGTTAGACAGAAAAGATATAGAAATTGATTTAGTCGCATACAATGGCTTAAATAACATCTGGGATAGTGTTAGTACCGAATTATTTATCAGCAATGAAGCGGCAATAATTAGCAAACAATATCAAAACTGTCACCAGAGTAAATTAAATTTATTCAACCTGTATAAGGTGGCGGTTAAAAGTCAAAAACAAGTTATTAAACTCTCTAGTCAATATTTACCTGTAATCTATAAACCCGCTCTAGCTTTACAAATTCCTTTTAAGCTTTTAGGAAAATTTGACATAGATTTTCACTTTAATTCCCAAGCAAATATTTATCATTCTCTATTTTATGCCCTACCATCAAAAGATGAAATCAATAGAATTTCTAGAATCTTAACCATATATGATTTAATTCCAGTTTTGGACTCAAAAAGCTTTACCACCAACATTTGTCAAAAATATGCTGAAATGATCCAAAGTATTGATATTAATCAAGATTGGATTACCTGTATTTCCCAACATACTAAAAATGATTTTTGTAACCATACAGGAATGAATCCTGAGCGAGTTTTTGTTACACCCTTAGCTGCGGATACTCACTTTTTCCCCGTTGAAAATCTAGATATTATCAATAATACTCTCAAAAAATATCAGATTAATAATGCTCCTTATCTTCTCAGTCTTTGTACCTTAGAACCCAGAAAAAACCTCAGCTTTCTAATTCGTTGTTTTACGAAAATTATCCTCGATAACCCCAGGATAGACTTAAATCTAGTTTTAGTGGGTGTTAGTGGCTGGAAAAACAACGATATTTTTAAAACTGCCCAAGAAACCCCGATTTTAAAAAATAGAATTATCTTCACTGGTTACATTCCTGATGAAGACTTAAGTGCCATCTATAGCGGTGCCACTGCTTTTATTTATCCCTCTCTTTACGAAGGATTCGGATTACCTCCCCTAGAAGCAATGCAGTGTGGAACCCCGGTGATTACTTCTAATACCAGTTCCTTACCCGAAGTGGTGGGAGATGCGGGAATTATGATTAATCCCACCGATGAAGACGCATTATGTCAAGCAATTTTAACTATAATTCAAGATAGCCAACTCAGGAAAACTCTCTCAGAAAAAGGACGAGAACGCGCTAAACAATTTAGTTGGGCAAAATGTGCCGAAGAAACCGTGAAAGTTTATCAAATTGCCGCCAATTGCCGTTAGAATGTTCCTGTATAAACTAAATGGTAAAATAGCCCATCAGCACTTTTCCTACCCCAAAACTCGAGAAAATCCTCAAAGAAAGAGATATTCAACGAGAACAGGAAAGACAAACCCTGCTGGTAAAAACTTAACCATGTCTTCCCGAAAATGCTCTAAAATACGGAATTAATCGAGCTTATATCTTTGGGGGGAAGAGGAAATTTGATGCACAACCAAAAACTAATTCTGTTGCCAACCCTTTAGCCACTTTTTGCGGGTAATTGGCAGTAATGCCCAGAAAATAGCCTTATTTGGCTGAGAGAAAATCTTCAGGTCAGTATCTCTAGCATCAGTTACCACATTTATCTTCCCCCGACTCGGTTTTCTCAGCTATTGACAAGGGTTCCCCTAAAAGCCTACAAGTATTTTGGATAGGTATGGCCATTGAGGAACCGACCAAAATATGAAAATAACGACAAGATTACGGGAATGGGGCAAATTTTTCTTAAAAAGCGGTGCTAGTATCGCCCTAGCACTATTTTTAATCTTAAGTCTGTTCACGGTTAAGGGGACTGCCCCTGCTTTAGCTGTGCTTGCTCAGGGTGATGCGGTAACGGATCCCACTGCTATTCTACGCAATGCCTTACCCATAGATAATAAACCAATTCGTCAAGTGCAACAATCGATCGAAGATATTGCCAAACATCTGCGGTCCAAACGCTGGAGTCCGATTAAAAAAGATGTCAAGGATGCCAATTATGCCCTTTCTACCAAAAGCAGCGCCATCTTAGATAGTGTTCCCGAAGCAAGTAAAAGCCAAGGGGAGGAATTAATCGAAAAACTGAAAACGGGAGTGGCAGCCCTGGATACGGCCGTAGAAGCGAAGGATAAAGACGCAGTTTGGTCAACCAGACGGGAATTGCTCAATAATATCACCGCTTTAGAAGAATTAATGGTGGTGGGTTTTCCCTTTAACGTTCCCCCGGAATACGCTAACTTGCCGCAATTGCGAGGACGCGCCACCGTAGAGATGCAGACAACCAAAGGAGATTTAACTATCGTTGTGGATGGTTACAGCGCCCCGGTTAATGGGGGTAACTTTGTGGATTTAGTCCAACGGGGTTTTTATGACGGTTTACCCTTCATTCGCAGCGAAGATAATTTCGTTGTCCAAACTGGGGATCCCGTCGGTGCAGAAGAGGGATTTATTGACCCGAAAACTAAGCAATATCGCTCTATTCCCTTAGAAATTTTGATTAAAGGGGAAGAAGAACCAGTTTATGGCAATACTCTCGAAGAATTAGGGATTTACTTACCCAGTCTCGCCTTGCCTTTTAACGCTTTCGGTGCCTTGGCCCTGGCGCGTCCGGATACTAATCCTAACGGAGGTTCCTCGCAATTCTTTTTCTTTAAATTCGATAATGAATTAACTCCCCCTGGGTTTAATCTCATGGATGGTCGTTATTCGGTTTTTGGCTATTTAGTCGAGGGAAAAGAGGTGTTAGAAGAACTTACCGATAAGGATAAGATTATCACCGCTAAAGTGGTTTATGGCTTAAATAATCTCGTCCAACCTAGCTAGGGTGGGGGTTTTTAACTAGGTTTTGTCAAGGCACAGAGATTAGTCAAGATAGGGGAAGCAGCTCAGATTCTGGGCGCTTCCCCCCATACCCCCAGAAAGTAGCAATTATCGGGGTCAATATTTCCCGCTAGTGAAAGCGATGCAGCTAGTAGATGTTACTCTGTCAATGACCTTTTCAACTTAGAGGAGGGTAAATCGTCCACTATTCGCTTATGTCGGAGTCAGCAGTCACGATCAAAAATTGGTTAATAAAATCAAAGTTCTCGCCCCTGTTTTTGCCGATAATTTAGCCGAGCTTATTCGGGGATGCCTAGAGGATTTATTAATAAAAGTTTTCTATCAAAAGGGAGAATTTAAGTTACTGTGATCGATAGTACTTCTTCAGAAAACGAGCAAGAACTTGTTCAAAAGTTTCAAGAAAAATATCTCTATATTATTGATCAAAGAACTGATAAATTAGAACAGCAAAAGAATAATCAATTGTGTAAAAACTATCAAGTACAGCGTGGGGATATTACTGATTTAGAAGTTAATCATGATCTAGGTGTACCCTTAATTGAAGATGAGCGAGAAAACTTACAAGTAATTCAATCTATGTGCGAGCAGAGCAAACCTATTATTGTGATTGATGGCGTTATTTTTCAAATTAACCAAGGAGGAATAGCGAGAGTTTGGTATTCAATTCTACAAGAATGGAGTAACTCAGAATTTGGTCAACATATCATTATTTTAGATAGAAATAAAACTGCACCGAGGCTTAAAAACTTAAAATATTGGTTATTAGAAGCCTACGATTATAATCATAGTGGAAAGGATACTAGAAAAATTCAAGCAATCTGCGATCAGCTTCAGGCAGCTCTCTTTATTTCCACTTACTATACCACTCCCCTAAGCACTCCTTCGGCTCTAATGGTTCATGACATGATACCCGAAGTCCTGCAAGCGGATTTAAATCAACCAGAATGGCAGGAAAAACACTATGCAATTTTGTACGCATCTAGGTATATTACTATATCAGCTAATACTGCTCGAGATTTAGTTGAGTTTTATCACCACATTACCCAAGATAAAATTGATGTTGTTTATAATGGAGTCAGCCAAGAATTTTCTCAAAGTATGGCTCAAGAAATTGATGGTTTTAAGCATATCAGATTTTAAAACCATATTTTCTCATCGTTGGTTCCAGGATTAGTCTCAAGGGTTATAAAAATGTCAAATTATTCTTTGAAGCTTGGAATAATTTGCCTAAAAATAATAATTTAGCTGTGGTTTGTGTCGGTGGTGATTTAGAGTTAGAGCCAGAATTATCGAAATTAGCTACAAATATTACCACCTATGTCTTAAAATTAGATGATCAGGATTTAAAAACCGCTTATTCGGGTGCAATTGCCTTAGTTTATCCTTCTCTTTATGAAGGATTTGGACTGCCAATTATTGAAGCAATGGCCTGTGGTTGTCCCGTGATTACTTGCTTTAACTCGGCAATTCCAGAAGTAGGAGGTGATGCAGTTTTATACATTGACGGCACCAGTATTGATGAGATGATACAAGCTATCAAAAAAATACAAATTCCTGAAATTCGTCAGCAACTAATAGACAAAGGATTAGAGAAATATCAACAATTTTCTTGGCAGCAAAATTCCGAAAAAATTTCTCAAATTATCCTAAAAACTATTACCGAAGTTCAAGAAAATCCTTCGGGTAAAGTTTGGGTAGAATTAAGAAAATTACAAGAAGAAAGACAAAATCAATCCCTGCAGCAATTAATTACATCTATCTCCCTTCAAGAAATGGAATATTCTCTGGAAAAGTTCAAGAATCAGAATAGGCAATTATCAGAAAATATTGAAAGTCTGCAAGAGGAAATTAAGAGTTTATCTACAGCGAAATCAGCTATTAAAAGACTGCTTAAGATTGTCATCAAAAAATCTAAACTTGCTTACTTTATAAAAAAGAACTATTAGTCTAGTAGGCTTAATTGGGAATAACTAAAATATCAATATATTCCCCAGTGTTTAAATTCTTTTGATAAAATGTATCGAGAAAATCTAAACTTATTTCAACAAATGTTCCCTCGTGCAATCTCCATACTCTAGAGGCAAAAGTTTCGATAAAGCTTAAATAACTTTTCTTGCCAGCTAGTCGATTAATTCCGTAGGGCCAAAATTCTACATATAAAGGAACAGATATTTCTCGAAAAAATTCTTGTCCCCCTTGAAATATTAGTCCTTCACTACCTTGACAATCTATCCAAACAAAACCAATTTTTTGAGGATTTAAGATTCCTCGACTCTTTAACTCATCTAGAGTAATAAACTCGGCTAATTCTCGACTATAGTTGTCTTCATTAAATAAATTATCTGTGACATTGACTGGTTGAATACGGAAGTCGCCACAATTATCAGGGTTACAAACTAATTCTCCTGTACCAGTAAAATTAGCTAATCCGTAGTTCAATGCTTGTAATCGCTCAGTTAACTGGTTAATCTGAGTATTAAAAGTCAGAAATTGATAATTTAAACCCGAAGCTTCGATAGAGACAGCGGATTGGAAGTAATTACCTTTTAAAGCATAAATGGATGTGGAGCCAATATTAGCACCCAAATCAAGAAAACAAGACTTATCGGGGTGGAATAGACTATGATTTTCCAGAAATGTCATACAGGCTAAAAAATCATTTAGCTGAAATGGTTTTCCCTGTAAAGCTTCCTGAAGTTGGACTTTATCAAAAGTGGGATAGAGTAAATAACCGTCAATTTCATCACTTTTGATCATAATTCCATACAGGGATTCTGGTGGCTTTTTCAGACTAAAATTATTGACCTGTTTATACTCTGCTGATTCTCCGAAAATATGTAACATTTCTGGTAAAGTATGGGAGGTATTCAGCCAATATTCTAACTCTGAGTTATCGGGATTTCTTTTTAGTAAATACTTGTATAGCTTAGTAATAAATTTTCGTTGCTGCTCATTATTATTTTGGCTATTTTGTTGATGCCGCTGAAATTCAGAAGACTGTAAAAAAGACTGGATAACTTCCTGAAAAGACCGTCCTAATTTGATCTGTTCCAGATAATATCTTTTACCTTCTATATCCGCATCTCTCTGCAAAAAAGTTTCATAACAAAATTCGATAAAAGTTTCTGGTTGAATAAACATAATTAGTCATCAATTTTTATGAGTGAAAGACTTTTGGTGATTAAGTTAATAATCACTAGAAAGAAAATTTATCTGAGAAATAGCCAAACTTAAGTTTCTATCATCATCGCTTAGTCCTAAATTTTTAGGTGATGTGGAACCCTCTATTTTTAATTCAATAGTTATTAGAGATGAGTTGTCATTAAGTAGATTTTTAGAGCAGTAAATAAACTTACGAAGATTATTTTGGAAACGATTATATTCAAAGTTCCAAATATCCACTAATTTTTCATTTACCCATACCTCCACCTTAAGTGTAGGATTTTCTGACGAGAGAAAAACTGTCACTATTTGCCATTCTATAAGTAGGGGAACAGTACAGTCAAGCTGGATAGTAAAAAAAGCATAATCACCTTTTAACCAAGTAAAATTTTCTTCGGGTAAGTAAAACCCTTGTCGGAATAATTGAGGATGAAGGAAATTAGCTAAATAACCAGCAAAACTTACCCGCTTATTTAACTGGGCAACTATTTGATAAGTTCCCTCTATTATATCGGCAAATTTGCCTGTTAGTAAAATTTCTTGCGAACTTAAATATTTTCTTTGCAAAGGATCGGGAGGATGACCTTTTTCCAAATTTCTATAGGGTAAGCAACCATAATAATTAGGAAGTACATAAATTAACTCTGGGATATTTGTGTTTAAAAAAATGAGATTTTTTTTGCTTAAAACATCATTTCTAACCATAAATAAATTAATCCCTTGACTATCGGCATAAATAAGGGAATAACCTTTCTTATCTGCTAAATTTTTCCAAGCTAAAATACTAGCTCCAAAATAATTTGTTCCATCCCAACAACGCTGAGTAGAGTAGGGGACAACCTTATCTTCTTTGGGTGAGTGGGAAGAATTGTATTCCACTACTACCACTCGCGGTTGATAGATTTTTTCTAAACTAAACCAGAGATAAAAATCATTACCGTCCACATCAATAGAAAGCAAATCGAACTCGTGGGGAACCTGATACTTGATAAAAACTTGATTGATATTTTCGGCAGTAATTAACTCTTGATAGAGATGAAGTTCTGGGTTACTATAATCCCTATCTAACTGGATACCATGACAGTCATAAACTTCTCGCAGATAACGCGTATTGCATTCTCTGCCATCTTCTACCCCAATTTCTACATAAAAGCGATTGGTAAAACCAATGAGAGCGAAAATCTGCTCAATCACACCATCTTCTCCATTCTGGGAGAAAACTTTTTTCTCGAAAGATTGTAAATTGATGACTGTCATGGCTAAAAATATCCAGTTTCTAGTAAACCGTAGGGTGGGTTAGTAAACTGTAGTAAACCGTAGGGTGCGTTAGACGGCCAAAATTACTGCTTTGACTTGAAGGTAAAAATCCGTCGTAACGCACCACCTATCATCAACTAAGTAGCCAGTTACAATGAGATTACTTACTTAGTATTTACTCAATACCTAGTTTTTGCAATGTTAGTAAACGTCCTTGACTAAACTCATCGTACACGGTTTTCAGATGAGCAATATTCTCCTCCTCTGTTTCCAAAGTTTTCCCATCTTTAACCACTTTTTTGCCTTGACTTGCCAAATTTTGCCAAACAAATTGTACTGCATCTTGGTTAGAGGATTTAGCCAAGAGGAATAATTGTTCTAAACGATTGACCACTACTCCAGTCCCAATCAAAGGAGAAGCTAAAAAGCTTAATTCCTCACTATAGACTGCTTTCGCTTTCACTGCATTATTAAAAGCATTAGTAGATGGTTTCCGTTGTTGGCAAGTTTGCTCATCCACAGCAGGATGAATATAGCCAATACCAGTTAAAATCATCAGAGCTTGGTAAAGACCATTTAAGTTAATATTTGAGGTTTTGGGGTGATTTTGTAGTTGCAGTAAAGTTTGGGGAGATTCCGCCAAAACCTGACAAATTGGCTGATAAACTGCCTCCTGTAACTTAACTTCTCCCACGGGGAACTGATGCTCGAACTTGATATTTGCGGGATTAACAATCATGGCAAACCGGGTTTCTTGTAGTTGTTTAAGCTGTTCTTGGTTGGTTAAACTTAAGGCGCCTCGAATAAAAATATCACGGCGGAATTGATTGTTAACAAAGAAATCTCGCACCACTTCCCGATAGATTGGGTCGCTAATTTTTGCTAATTTTTCTTGGGCTGCCTGAGAGAGATTGACCGCATCAATATGGTCATTAATATGAGCGGAACCCACATATTTAAGTTTAGCATCCTCTAATTCTTTCGCCACTTCATCGAAGTAAAAAGAATTCCATTCCTGATTGAAATACTCGTGAGCTAAATAATAACGATTTTGTTCCTTCATGCGATCATAACGACTTTTTAAGATTGGATTTTGGGCAAAATAACTAGCATTAGCTTCTAATAATTCTCCTGTAAAATTAAGTGCCTGTTCAATTCGTGTTAAAAGTTCAGAACTGTGTTGACCATGACGCACCATTAAAGCTTGCATGGGCATCGCCGCCGACCAACCCGGAAGGGCATTATAGGAGATATAAACTAATCCCCCCACCTTGAGATTGCGGCGAATAAAATCAACTATTGCTTGGCGATTTCTGGCACTAATCCAGCTATAAGTTCCGTGCAGACTAATGAAATCAAATTGAGGTAAATCTCGCTCTAAAAATTCCTCAAAACTATCATCAAAGAAAAGAATATTCTTCATTCCCGCCTTGGTGGCTAAATCTCTGGCTGTGGCGATATGACTGGGATTGAAATCATTGGCATAAAATTGGGCATGGGGATAGGTAGCCGCTAAAATATTCGTGGTAAAACCCTGACCACAGGCCAATTCACAATAGGTAAATTCTCGACTAGAATCGGGGGGTTGAATGGATTTAATCAGAGTGGCTAAACCTAATTTTAGGGGACTTAACTCGCCGTAAAAGCCGCTAGTGTAGTTAACTTCTACATATCCTTCTGTCCAATTCATAGATTTTCCTCAAATATAATGACAAGTCATAAAATTAAGACTTGATTATACAGGAAAAGAGCCAGATAAGCTGCCCGCGCATTTAAATTGCTTGTTGAGGTGAGGCAGGAGGCAAGACCCCCCGATGTCGGGGGGGTTGGGGGGGTGGGGGAGATTCAGCTAATCTAAGTATAGGCGGTTAAAATGCGTCTTAGATTACAATGCTTATTAATACTAGAGTATTAACCGTTTAGCCAAACAATTCGGCAACTGCCAATCAACCCTAGAAGCGAGATTTCTCGTGAAAACTGACAGTCTCTTTTACCAAATCTTCCTGCGCTTTCCCGACAGTTTCTTTGACCTAATCGGACAACCGCAACCGGGAGCAGCAAACTATCAATTCACCTCCCAAGAGGTGAAACAACTCTCTTTCCGTCTCGATGGCTTATTTATACCACTCCGAGAGGATAGTCAGCAACCCCTCTACCTAGTGGAAGTGCAGTTCCAACCAGACGACACCCTCTACTATCGACTTTTTGCGGAATTGTTCCTGTTTTTAAAACAATATCAACCACCTCACCCCTGGCAAATTGTCGTCATTTATCCCCATCGTCGGGTGGAACGGGAACAATCCCTACATTTTGGCGAAATCCTCAATTTATCAAGCGTTAGACGCATTTATCTCGATGAATTGCCCCACCGGTCCCATCCCTCTTTAGGAATCGGTGTGATTAAATTAGTAGTAGAGTCGGAAACAGCAGCGGTGAGGACTGCTCAAACCCTAATCGAGCGGACTAGAGAAGAAATTACCGACCAGTCCAGTCAACGGCAGTTAATTGACCTAATCGAAAGTATCATCATTTACAAATTCCCCCAGAAAAGTCGCGAGGAAATTGAAGCTATGTTTGAACTAAGTGATTTAAAACAAACGAGAGTCTATCAAGAGGCACTGGCCGAAGGAGAAAAACAAGGTCTAGAACGAGGTATAGAACAAGGTCTGGAACGGGGTCTGGAACGGGGTCTAGAACGGGGTCTAGAACGGGGTCTAGAACAAGGTCTGCAAGAGGGGGAACGTCTGGTGGTGGAAAACCTGCTCCGAGTCCGCTTCGGTGAGTTAGACCAGGCACTGCAAGCTATTATCAGCCGGATTTTACAACTGTCCCCAGAAGAATTTACCCCTTTACTTCTCCATTGTTCCAAGCAGGAACTCTTAAAGCGATTTCCCCCAGAAAAGTCGCAAGGAAATTGAAGCTATGTTTGGACTAAGTAGTAGGGTAGGGTTGATTCATGAATCAACCCTACTATGAGAGTTGATTCATGAATCAACCTACTATGACTGGACCAGGGGAGCAGGGAAATCAATTCGGTGTGCTTGGAGAATAAATATCTGCCAGAAAGCATCAGGGTTGATTGGTCGTCAATCTGACGGAATGACTATATCAGTGATGGAAACACTACCTATAGTAATCCCCGAACCGAGCCGAGTCGCCCTCGCATTTTCCTAAATAAAGAAAAAAGCTAACCATGACGGCTAGCTTTTTTCTAATTATCTACTTCAACCCAATCGAGGTTTAAGCAAAGTTAGCGGCAATCAAGTTTTGAGTACCGTTAAGCTGAATTAAGAGATCGGTTGCACCGGCCTTAGTCGCATCCGCATCGTTACCCAAGACAAAGGTATTACCGCCGAAGATGAAGAAACCAAGATTATTGGCCTTGATCTGTTCGGAGGCTGACTGCACTGCCGCACTTAAGGTGGTCACGCTCGGATCGATAATCGCTTGGGGTTGTAACTGAGCTGCTGAGAAACCAGCCGATTTCAGGTTCAACAGATCCCGTGCGGAAACACTATTGTTGAAATCAGTGATCACATCAAAGGATTCCTGGCCTGCCACCAGAGAACCGGCGTTGGAGTTGGAAACACTCAGATAAATGAAGGTATCGGTATCACCAACACCGCCAGCACCACCGCCAGTTAAACTGTCTCGACCATCATTACCAGTTAGGTTATCCGAGCCATCACCACCAGTGATTTTGTCATTGCCTTTACCACCGATTAGGGTATTACCCGCAACTGTGGGGGTTCCCTTCGCACCAGTAGCGGTGAGGACGCCAGTAAAGGTACTAGCGTCGATAGTGACACCAATTTGGGTGGCAGTAGCATTGGTGGCATCTAAGGTCAGATCCTGATTACCCTTCACGATAAATTTCGTGTTATTGGGGGTACCATTAGCTTTGACCACCAGTTTGTTAGCGTCCGTACTCTTGAGAGTATCAATTTGAGAGGCGACGTTAACCGTACTGCTGCTAAAGGCGGTAAAGGTGAAATTATCGATGGTGGACTTGTCTTTGAGAACCAAGTTGGCGGTAGTAGCGGCTTTCTGATCGTTAGCGGCGAGGGTAAAGTCTTTACCAGTGTTATCCAAACCAACTAGGGTAAAAGTGTTATCGGCTGTTACACCAGCAACATCGATCTTACTGGCCTTACCAGTGAATTCGTAGCCCTTGAAGGCGGTAATCTTGGTGGCATCCAAAGTGGCATCGGTTCCATCGAGAACTAAACTTAGGGTTTCAAAATTGGTCACCCCATTGATCGCTTTGGTTAAGGTGTCATCGAGTTTGGAATTGTTTAAAACCAGCTTATCTTTGCCGTCGCCACCGTTGAGAACGTCTTTGGTGTCGAATTTATCCTTGGTAAATTCAATGGTATCAGCCCCTTTACCACCAGTAAAAGTGACGTCGCCTTTGCCAGCTTTGATATTCAGTCCACCGTCTAACTTGCTCGCATCGATGGTTGTGACTTTATCGGCGAGTGTGGTGGTGATTTTAGCAGAACCAGCACCAGTGAGGGTTAAGGTGGCCGCATCCGCAAAGCTGGCAGCAACTAACAGATCAGTGATGGTGAGGGTTTTGTCAGTGCTGATGTTGACCGCCTTAACTACGGTGGAATCTGTAGCTAGGGTTGTGAGAGTGTTGCCGCCAGTGGCATTGACGTTGACGGTGGCGATTTTTGCGCCGTTTAGAGTGGCTTTGTCGAGGGCGGGGACATTGGTGAGATTGAGGGTCGCGGTAGCGGCGTTACCAAAATTACCCGTAATGTCCTTAACGGTGGAGGTGTTCTGAACCCCTAGAGCCACTCCATCAGGAAGGGTCGCTGTGATATTATTTATCGCTGGGGAGACGTAGGTAACGGCCTTCAGTCCTGTGGCGGTACTAAAGTTAAACTTAAGATCATTCGTGATCCCGATTAACTGAACGTTCTCCACATTGGTTAATTGGGGCAGAGCCGTATCGCCAACGTCAGCTGCGAAATACTCGAAGGTATCATTGCCACCACCACCGTTAAGCTGGTCGGCGGCTTGGACAAAACCTTTGGAACCAAGAAATATATCGTTTCTTGTCGTGCCATTGAAGACATCAATTCCCGTGGTGAGAGCAAAAGTTTGCCCGTTAGCGGCACCGGCGGCGATAGCAAAGTCAGTGTTCGCTTGCTTGGCCGCCGTGACGCTGGCCGGGCTGGCCGTCACCGTATTGATAATTGACCAAGATGACCCGTATTGAGTCTCAGTAAAGGAGGATATGCCCTGATCGAGCATTTTTTGGGCGAAATCTAAGGCTACGTCCGCGCGGTTTTGCAGGGCTGCCTGTCTGGAGGCTGGCGAAAACTGGTTAATAACAACGGGCAGTTCTAGATAGTTGGGGATACCGTTATCATCGGGCGCACTGAGCCAGCCGACCCAGTAGGTAAGTTCGGCGGGCGGAATGTCTGCTGCCGCAATCCCGAAGGCACGAGCAAAAACTTGTTGAACGTACTGTTCCTTACTGGCTACATTGGGAGCCGCTAGGAAAGGATAATTAGATTGGGCTACCGGGGAGGTAGCGAAGGCGACAACCGCTTGATCCCAAGTGATATTTGCCGCCGCGGGGCTTGCCCAGTATTCGAGATCGGACGAGGAAGGCGCACGATTCGCATAGAGAATAGACAGCCCGATAATTGCGTTTTGACTAATTGCCATAGTTGTAATTTAAACTCCTCACTCTAATACAATAGAAAATGCTCGATGGACACAAAGGCATCTTTCCTACCAATCTTAATGATAGCTAAAAAATTCTCCCTGTCAAGCCTTAAGCTTTTCAGCATGGTTAAATTTCCTCCTTCTGTCAATTTTCGGTTTTCATGGTATTCCGATTGTGGGCGATAGCATTAGGAGACGAAAATAATCTCTCTCAATCTCCCCTGTTCGCCATCTACCATTTTAACTTGTTCTTGGCAATACCTTTAGAAACAAGGGGGATTTATTACGAAAAATTAATAAGGAATTGTCATACTAAATCCGTTGAGTATAGGCTACATATCAGGACAGGCACTCATGCAACCCCCCCCTTGCCCCCCCGACGTCGGGGGGGCAAGGGGGGGGTAGGGGGAATAAATAATCAGTCTTTAATAACTGGATTTAGTATCACCTTTATTTTCGGTACTTTTTGAAAAAAAACAGACTCTCCCTAGACTAGGCTGGGACTTCTAGCCAAGAACATCTCTCCTTCAACTATCCAGCCCCTGAGCCGGGTTAATTAAAAAGCTAATGCTCATCAAAGGTTACTTGTTTAGCTGGTAGTAATTATATTTAGGCCACTGGCCAAACTTAAGTGTATCTTAAACAAGTATGGAATGGCATAGACTAGGCTAACTGGTATAATACCAGGCGGGACTAATACCACTACGGGGATTGACAAAAACACAGTCTAGGGTCGCCAAAACGTCATCTTCCCCACGGTAGGTATCACCAATATCCCAGAGACGAAAGCCTAGAGGCTGTAGCCAACCAATGATTTCAGTTAACAGAGGCGTGTTTTTGCCATAGCCTCGATAGAGCCAACACTCTAGCAGGAGAATGTCCACTCTTGGCAGGGTGTTAATCGCCCCTTTCAGAATAGACAGTTCGTAGCCTTGGGTATCGATTTTAATGACTTGAGGATGAGGTAAACTGAGGGATGCAATCATCTCATCGACCGTAGCTATGGCCACGGTTGCAGTGGTTACATCCAGTCCTGTGTCACTTAAATCTAAAGCACTACTGGCCACCAGATTGGGGAAGATATTCATGGTGACTTCGCCACTTTTTTCGCCTAATGCTAAGGGATGGAGGTGAAAATTAGGGTACAAACGGAGATTTTCTGCGATAATCGCTCGATAGGCGGGAGCATGGTCGATTAAGGGTTCAAATAGATGAAATTCCGCCGTGGGAAGCACTTCATCGATGTCTTTTGACCAAGAGCCATCAGAAGCACCAATATCAAAGATAACTTGCGGTTGATAGCCCAAGTTTTTCAGTCTTTGAAATGCGTCCATATCTAATTGAGCAAATCTGGCTTGGGTTTTATAGGTTTCCCCGACGGATTTATAATTGGTAGCTTCCATAATTATCCTTGAGTATAGTTAAGCATAGTACCAGTCGGGAGTTATTCCAGATTTTGTGTTAACAAAAACACAGTCTAGAGTGGCTAAAACACCCTGTTCGTTACGGTAGGGTTCGACCACATCCCAAAGTCGAAAATTAAAGGGTAGTAGCCAATCAGCAATTTCCGTTAACAGAGGTGTATTTGGTCCGTAGCCCCGATACAGCCAACATTCTAAGATTAAAATATCAACATTGGCGAGGGTTTTTTGCGCTCCCTTCAGGATCGATAGCTCACTGCCTTGGGTGTCAATTTTGATTACCTGGGGTATGGGCAAATTTAAGGAAGTTATCGCTTCATCTAGGGTAAACATTGGCACGGGAACTGGTATAGTTTTGATTCCCGTGCTGGTCATATCTAGGGCAGTGCTACTGACGACGCTATCGGCAAAGACATTGATAGTTGTATCACCACTTTTTTCACCAAGGGCAATTTTATGCAAATGAAAAGAAGGATACATTACCAAGGTTTTTTCGATAAATTCTCGATATTCAGAGCAGTAATCAATCAGAGGTTCAAATAAGTAAAATTCAGCCAGTGGAAGGACTTTTTTAATATAACAAGACCACCCACTATTAGAAGCACCAATATCAAAGATAACTTGGGGATGATAACCGAGATTGGACAATCGTTGAAAAAGCTGACGAATCTCTTTGAGGACTCGCTCGTCACTCAACTTTTCTAATACTTCTTGATAATTTTGGTTAATTTGGCTTGGGTTATCATTCATACCAGCTAATGGAGAAATTTTATGAGTTTTTTTGGGTCTTCGGTTTGTCTTATGCAACGTACAGGATTATAAGGAGTGAAACTCTTATAGAGAAAGACTTTTGGCGATTTTTGTCAATTGTTTTTGATCTAGAGCGAACTAATCAATTAAATCTCTTGCCAGATAAAAACTTAGTCGATTTATGCCCCCCTATCGAACCATATCAAGTAACGAAGAACCGTTTTTTTCAGTTCTATTTAATGGCTATATAAGTATGAGATACAGATAGAACTTCATCTCTACTATAGCCTTTACTGTTTAATTCTGTCAGAATAGCATCGGTGAGATATTGTTCTCCATCTTGCCAAATATCATTGCGAATAATATAGGAAACATCAAGGGAAAGAGCCGCTTCGATATACCGATTTGAAGGCAGAAAATTAAAGTAGTCAGAGAACATAAAATCTGCTAGATTCTTAGCATAAATGTCCTGGTTTTCTGATTCTAAAGAAGTTAATAACAATCCTTCTTGCTCTAGTATAGCTACCAGAGGTTTTAAATTTTCTAATTGTTTATGTTTTTGCAGATAGAGAAATATGTCATCTTTTGATAGTCTTAAATGAATCCAAGGATAATCGGCAAATAAACCGTATTGATGATGACCTTCGTAGGAATTCCACAGAGGCGCAGCCACACAGTAAATTAATCCTCCTGGTTTTGTCACTCGCCATATTTCCGAAAAAGCCGCTTCAATATTGGGAATATGTTCCATAGTAGCGGCGGAAAAAGCTAGATCGTAGTAGTTATCTGGTCTTGTCATCGATTCGGCTGATTCTTGAAAGTAGGAAACTTTTTCATGAGTTAAGCCTTGGCCGATATCTTCGCAAACATCAAGACCGTGAACGACGGCCGCTTCTAGAAAAAAGCGGCAATCCCTGCCATCGTTACAACCCACCACTAAAACTTTTTTGTCCGTTAGCTTGTGACTTGGTATATATTTTAGGCAATCGTTAGCAAAATAGTTGAGATAATCCATAAACTTCTTCGATATGGGGAGTTTTTTTGCCATAGCCCCGATAGAGCCAGCATTCGAGAAAGAGAACATCGACTTTAGGTAGGGTTTTGACGGCTCCTTTAAGTATAGACAACTCCGAGCCTTGGGTATCAATTTTGATCACTTGGGGATGGGGTAAACCAAGTCGGGCAATTGCCTCATCAATTGTTAACATTTGCACCGAGATGGGGGTGGTGGGCTGACTATCATCACCAGTCTGCAAGAGGCTACTGCTCACCACGTCCGTGGAAACATTCATCGTCACCTCGCCGCAGGTTTCACCTAGGGCGTATTTATATATAGCGGTTCTCGCATCTGTGCGGCACACTTAAACCTTTGCTGATTAAGCTGTTCAGGATCGGGAATGTACCTCTTGTGAATCAGAAACGCTATAGATGAAAGGAAGGTTAGACTCGCAGGATTTCTGAGATTAATTCCCGATAGTCGCTGCTGTAGTCGATGAGGGGTTCAAATAAATAAAATTCTGCTTCTGGTAAAATTCTTTTGATATAACAGGACCAACCACTATTAGAAGCTCCGACATCAAAGATAACTCTAGGTTCATGGCCGAGTTTTTTAAGCCGTCTAAAAGTTTGTCGGACTTCCTGCAAAACTTGATCGTCCAAGTCATCCATCATTTTTTGGTAATCTTCGTTAAATTGATTAGTTTTGTTAGTCATAATTGAAACAGTTAACAAGCAGTTGTTTTTGAGAAACTAATTAATCTACTATAGCAGTTATCTTAATGGTGAAGTAGGAAGTCTCTGGTTTTAGGAAACGCCAGAACTGCGGAACGCCGAAACAGTAGCTGGTGGTGCAGAGATGATGGCAAATTCTGTCATACTTCATCTTTATAAGCAACGCTGTCAGTCCAACTAGATTAGGATTTTGCTGCCATCTTCATCTAATCCTACAAAATCTTTCCCTTGATATTCCCGCAAACCAAAGCAGTTAAAATCTCCCGGTCTAGAAGTTTTATAAAGAGTGATTTTTCCCGAATAATTTATCATCGATAAATCATTATGAAAATTCTCCAATAAATAACGAAGATAGTTATCACAGTAATAGGGGCGAGCTAAATAACCTTTATTAAAACCACACAGGAAAAGTTTCAGGGAAAAAGGAAATTGATCGAGAAAGTTAAAAACTGCGGCTGTCACCTGGGGATAACTGGGGTTAAAAAAGTCATCCATACAAATTATTCCTTCCTCACTCAAAAGCTGATTAGCAATCTGTAAATCGTTAAAACAAGCGGAACCGGAATGGGCTCCATCTATGTGGATCCATCTACAGCTGGAAAAAAACTGGTGAAGATTAGCTTCATTTTGCCAAAAATTTTGAGATTTACATCGATAAAAATTACTGTTAGAGTGTACATTTCTGAGAAGCTCTTGGGCTTCGTCAAACATAATCAAGTCAACTAATAGACAGGTTTCTTCTGGGTTAGCATGAAGACAAGATAAAATAGCTGATTTTCCTTTCCACACTCCTATTTCTAAAAAATTACCTTTGATATTATGGTTGGTTTGATAATTTAGTAAGCAATCCCAAGTTATGGCGGCTTGCTCCATAAAAAATCCCTCAACCGAAACTGATTGACTGACATACTCTTGAAATTTACTTGCCATAATTTTACTCTTTAATTGCTGTTTTCCATTCTAATTTGTTAGCAGATTTTAACTAAAATTCTACCAATTACAATTTAAGCTGAAAAGTAGGTAGCTGGCATAACGGAAGCAGACCAAAGTAAGGCTTGATGGAAGACCTGATAATCTTGGAAAAAGAAAACATTGCCCCAAGAATTATCGAGGGAATAGGCAGAATTACAGTAATAACTAACGTCGGAACTGCCCCAAATACGATAGATAACTAGATGCCAATGATAATCTCTTTCCTTCATGGCATTAACTAAATCTGGTAATTGATTCATCGCTCCCGAACGACCAAAGGGGAAATTTTGATCCCAAAATTCCGCAACTACCACAGGATAACGATAGTTGCCCATACCTTTGATCACTTCTAAATCAAAGCCTTCTGTATCAATTTTAACTAAACCAATATCTTTAGGTAATTCCTCGGCATCGTGAAGACTAGCTAGGGTTTTAACGGTGACGGGAATAGTATCGGTAAATACTAAACCTTCCGAAAGAGAATGCTTGGTTAAACTGCTATAAAAGCTGGCATCTTGATAGGTGTTGTCTGGGGTTTCATCGGTGGCTATATGGAGTTCTTGGGTTTGATTTTCGGAACCGATAGCTAAGGGAAAAAGCCGAAAATTAGGATGATTACCGAGGCGATTTTTGAGCTTATCGATGACGGGAGGAAAAGGTTCAAAGGCATAAACTTGATAACCAGCTTGTAGGAGACGACTAGAAACATCGCCACGATTAGCACCAATATCTACTGCAAGACGATGGGGAAGATAGGAATATAAATAAGTCATTAATTCGATGTCTAAATCTTGGAAATATTTTTGATCGATAATGACTTTGTATTTTTGAGCGTGGATATCTTCCAATATTTTCTGGTTATCTTCTTGAATTTTTTGAATAACACTGAGAATAAAGTCAATCTGCTGGTGATTGCTGGCTGCGTTTTTTTGGATAGTATCAAGAATTAATCCGCTTTGCTGGTAGGTGGTTTTTTGGGAATCTTCGTGATTTTTTAGCAGGGTATTCAGAATCAATTCCCCTTTTTGTTTCCAGTCTTCCGTTAATAATTGGAGATTTTTAACTATATCTACGGAAAACTTGAGCAAAAAGGCTTGATTTTCCATTGATAAATCAGCCTTTCGCCTGGTTTCTGCATTTTCTTGTCGGATTTGCTCCGTGGAGTTATTAAGTTGGTCAACTTTAAAATCTAAGGGATCAAGCTGATTAAGTTTCTCCAGTTTTTCGAGTTTTTGAATTTGTTCGAGTTGGACATGACTGAGGGAATCGAGTTTTTCTAGAAATAAATCTTTGACTGCTTTAACTCGCTGAACTATTTTATTTTTGGCTAATAATTGTTTCATCATTTTGGCTAGTGATTAGGTAAATTGTATTAAGCTTGACTGGGAGAATTTTCAATTTTACGGCTAGTTTCAGGAACTAACAAATCTTGACGAATAAAGACCACTTCTTTTTGGAGAAGTGTGCCATCAATGGGGGATCTCCATTCGCCGGTTTCGTCATAATAACGGAAACCAAGCTGAGCCAAAAGATTAAGCATTTCATTGAAAACGAGAGCGTCCTGATCATAGCGAATAAAGGAAAGTTCAGCAACGACTAAATCCACCTGAGCGATAAATTCTTTGGCTCCTTCTAAGACTATATGCTCGGCACATTGCACGTCTAATTTTAATATTCCTCTGCCAGAAATTTGCTGATCTTTCGCCACCTGATCGAGGGTTTTTACTGCCACTGTAATCGTTTCATAGTTTCTAAAATCGGCGGGAGTGAGCAAGGAACTACCGTACAAATCGGGGGAAACTTGAAAACTTAACTGACCAGCTTGATTAGAAATGGCAATTTCTAGTAATTCGGCTTTAGTAATATTACAGATATAGTAATTTCTGGCCGATTGCTCGTATTTTGAGATTAGCGGATCGATGAGTATAAAGCGAGCTTCTGGGAATAATTGACTAGCGGTATGAGACCAAATACCGTGGGAAGCTCCCACATCAACCACAAAATCAGGCTGATATTTTTGCCCTCGTAAACGTCGCATGACTTGATAGACTTGAGCATAATCTTTATAAATAATTGAGGGAACGGGGGGTTCAATAAAGTGAACTAAATCGATCGGCGATCGAGGTAAAATCGCTTCAAATCTGTCATCGGCTGCTTGTTCTTTTTCTAGGGACTGCCACACCCATTGATCAATCCCTTGATCGGAGAATTTTGCCGCTACTTTAACGGCATTTTCTCGCATTCTTTGCTGATTTTCAGGGTTAAGAACATAGTCCACGGCTGCTCCCAAACTTTCAGGTGTATAATCACAAACCACACCGATTTGAAAGCGATTAATAAAGTTAGCCGCCGAGGTTTTATTACTGCCTAAAAGAATTACCGGGGTGTTAGCGGCGGCGAGGTTAAAAATAATCCGGCCGGGTAAACTAAGGCGAGACAATTCTGTCCGATCATCTCTTTCGTCCATGGTTCCCGTGGGAACAATAACAAAGGGATACGCTTGTAGTTGTTGTCCTAGTTGTTCTTCGGGATAAAGTCCTTGGCTATAAAGTCCCCATTTTTCTAATTCTGCTGCAGATTCTTTGAGCCAATAATAGTTAGAATTGCCATACCAATCTAGTTTAATCCCTGCCCCTTGAATACTCTCTAAAAGAGATTGAAACCATTGGGGACTCCAAATACTCCCTAATAAAGCTCCCCATTTTTCTTGACAGCGTTGGTGAGAAACTTCGGCAACTTCACTACTAATTAGACGGTGGGGAACGATCGCCGGTAGGAGCCAAAATTTGTAGCCGTACTTATTCTCGTAAGCGTCGCGCAGTTCGGGATGGGTGGCAAAACGAACGGAACATTTGCTTAAAAACTCTTTCATTAAAGCATCGGGAATCTCCTGAACGCAGATATTCTGATCGTCCATGATGTAGGTGGCAAGGGGAACGTTAAATAATTCCTTAATAGCGATCGCTGTCAGAATGTCGCTGGCGTAATAAGGGACACAAAAAACGCTCTCAATCTGGTTGTGTCCAAGAGTTTGTAGCACTGACTGAAAGACTTGCGCTCGCGATAGTTCCCGGTGATCGAGAAGAAGACTGAAAGCCCCAAAATTCTGTTCACCTCCGTAGTGATCAGCGGAACGTATGGAAATAATTTGACGATTATCAGGAAAGATTCTTTTTACTAGGGCCCCTGTGCCGTGCTGTTGATTGACTTCACAGGGGGTAATGACAGCATTGCCGCAGATGTAGTGGTTCTGGAAGATAGCAAAGCGATCATCGATGGGTTTTCCCTGTTCTAATGATCGCCAGAGCCAATCGTCAAAATGATCGGCTTTTAAACTTTTGGCTAATTGATGACTAGCCTGACGAAGTTTTAGTTGATAGTTATAGGTGCTGAGTTTGGCGATTTCTGTTAAGAAACTTGCGGCGGCATAATCACAGACAGAACCGAGATTATACTCTTGCACAAATTTAGCTGCAGCACTATCTTTCTGACCGACCACCAGAATGGGTGTGTTAGCTGCAGCGACGATAAAAGGGATGCGGGAGGGTAAGCTCAAATAGGAGAATTCCGGCCGATCCTGTTCTTCCGGGGAACTGCCAGTGGGAACAAGAGCAAAAGGAGCTTGACGTAGGTGGTTAATTAGGTCAGCTTGGGGACAGTACCCTTGAAAGAAAATTCCATCCTGCGCTAATTCTTCCTCTTGGAATTGCAACCATTGACGATTGGGATTACCATACCAATCAATTTTTATTTGGGATTCCCGACACAATTGACGCAGTTTTTCTAACCAATTCTGAGACCAAATATTACCAATTAAAATGCCTCGCCCCATCAGATCAGGCATGACAATTTCAGGGGGAAACAGATAGCTTTCGACGACGGGAGGGATAAACCAGATTTTCTGCCCATATTTTTTTTCATAGGCTTGGCACAAGGGCAGAGAAATGCCTAAAATTAGATCGCTGCTATCGAGTAATTTCTGAACGGCTTCATCGTCAACGCCATCAACATAGACATTCTGATCATCCATCAGGTAGGTACAAACCGGGACTTGAAAGAGAGATTTAATCGCTGTGGCTACAAAAAAATCTTCGATAAAGTAGGGAATTACTAGGACTCTTTTCGGTTTTAAATAAATAAATAAATTTTGGATTTTTACTAAAATTTCCCCGTAGGAACAACCGCGCACATCTAGACAAAAATTATGGATGCCAAAATCCTGCTCCCCTCCGTAGAGATTAGTGGTTCGTAAGGAGACTATGCCACTGGTATCAGGAAAAACTCTTTTTAAAAGAACTCCCACCCCGTGCTGTTCATTGATTTCGTTTGAAGATACTATAATATCATAACTTTCCTGGAATTTGTCGGCAAAATTATTTAAGTCGTTTAACGACAAACTAAGTTCTTTTTGTAGTTCCTGATAAGAGATGATCATAATGATTAATTTTAATAGGCTTTAACTATAGACATTCCCTTGCCTCTGACAGATTTTCTCGGAAAAATAAAGTATAACTTCATTTTGCCTACTACACCGTCATCAAGATAACTGCCGTTTTTTTCTTGGTTATCTCTCTAGAAATTTTATATTTTTGGATATACCCTGTCAAGTTCATTCTCATCCATCCCACAAAAACGAGATTGAGCCCTGCAAGGCTTAATGTTTTAATATTGTTCATCTCCTTTTTACTAACTTCGGCAACCGCTCTCACCATGACCTTTTTATATCGCTTTTTGTTTCCCCATCAGGAATTATCATCTTGCCTTGGCAGACTAGAACTGATGCACCACCCACAGAAACTTCCGTAATGTCACGGTGGTTTTTCTGAAACTTTAATTGTATGTTGCTGGGTCTGCCCATTTCCACTCCTTGGATTATCGTCCATTGATTCATCCCTTCCCTAGAAGATTCTAAGGCCCCTAGATACCCAGCTAAAGCGGCCACAGCCGAACCGGTAGCCGGATCTTCCATAACTCCTAAACCGGGGGCAAACATTCGCCCATAGAGACGAGATTGGGGTGATTCTGGGTCAAAACAGCAGACAAAAAGGGAATTAGCGGCGGATTGGGCGAGTAAAGATGACCAGAGGCTTAAATTAAGTTTGATTCTCCCTAAAGTTTCCCGATTTTGCACGGGAATGAATAAAAAAGGGAGACCACAGGAAAAGGCGCGGGGGGGATAACCGGGTAAGAAATCGGCAACGCTTAGGGAAAGAATCGCCGCTAAATCATCGAGAGCATAATTATCCGCCACCAATTCTGGCAATTGTGCCACTTTTAACTCACTATAGACCGGTTTTTCCCCCTCCATGATAATTTTCACTGGTACTAAACCGACTCCTTCCTCCAGATAAATCGTGGTTTCTTGGTGGGGGGGAATAGCCGCGATTAGGGCTAAAATATAGGCTGTGCCGACGGTAGGATGACCAGCAAAGGGTAATTCGGTACTGGGGGTGAAAATCAGGACTTTTTTAGTGCCTTGGTCTGTTTCTGGCGGAAAAACAAAGACTGTCTCTGAGAAGTTAAATTCGGCGGCGATTTTTTGCATCTGGGTGCGGGTTAATCCAGACGCTTCCGGAAAAACCGCCAGGGGATTACCGCCAAAAATGCGATCGCTAAAAACATCGGCGGTATAGTAGGAATAGATAGGCACGCGGGAGATAGGGCAACAGTTATCGGAGAATTTTCTGATCTTACACCTATTTTCACCTCTGACCGCCCCCCGGTTGTCTGTCTAGGGATAGATAATCCTTGTCAGTCCTGTTATTCTCTCTATTAAGAAATAATGAAAATACAGAGTTTTTCCTAAAGATAAGGTATGTCTTGATAGGGCATCGTCTCGGAGTCTCCTAATAACTCTACTACTTATTCGGTTCTAATCTGGCTAATAAACTGACTAACTTATCTCTGACGGAATTGTGAGTGTATTCGTCTTCAGGGTGAGGTTTTTGATTGGGTTGTTGAAAATAGGGACGTTCTCCGTATAATTGTCCCCATTTCACATCGACTCGGTGTACTAATTCATAGAGTAATTCTTGATTGTCTAAAATTTCTTCTAGAATTAACTGTAAAGCTTGAACGGGATTATCTAAATTTTGACTGACTTTGGTTAATTCTTCATCGACGATAAGCTGTAAAATTATCTGCAAAGCTCCCGAAGAATCCCCTAAATTAGCGGCAATAAATTGTTTAATCTCTGTGGTAACTTGCACTAATTTGGGGACAGGAGATTCCCCTTTGAGGAAATCCGCCCCCTCTTGAGCGATAAAATCTGCTAGGGTAAACTCGCGCCTTTCGATGATATCTTGGGAAAAATCCGGTTCTTCAGGTGTCATAAACTAAAAAGATTAGCGATAATAGAATCTAAGACTTATTGTGACATTTTTAGGAATATCTATGGGCATCGATCGCAGAGAGTTTCAACACCGTCGTCAGCAGGTAATGGAAAAAATCGGCAATGGAACCGCAATTTTTCGCAGTGCGCCCATGGCGGTCATGCACAATGACGTAGAATACACCTATCGTCAGGATAGTGACTTTTTTTACCTGACAGGATTTAATGAACCGGATGCGGTGGCGATTTTAGCACCCCATCACCCCGAACATCAGTTTATCCTGTTTGTGCAGCCAAAAGACCCAAAAAAAGAAACTTGGACCGGCTATCTCCACGGTGTGGAAGGAGCAAAGGAGATTTTTGGTGCTGATGAGGCCTATTCTATCCAAGAATTGGAGGAAAAATTACCCCAATATCTCGAAAAAGCCGAACGAATTTATTATCATCTCGGACGGGACAAAACTTTTAATACAAACGTTCTTAATCACTGGCAAAAATTAATCGCCACTTTTCCCCGTCGTGGCACTGGACCGACTGCTTTAGAGGATACTAATTTTATTCTCCATCCTTTGCGCTTACTGAAAACCGAGGCCGAATTGGACAATATTCGCAAAGCAACCGCTATTTCGGCCCAGGCACATAATCGCGCCAGAGAATTCACCAAAGTTGGTCACTATGAGTATCAAATTCAAGCGGAAATTGAGCATACTTTTCGTCTAGAAGGGGGTATGGGTCCTGCTTATCCTTCTATTGTTGCTAGTGGTGCTAATGCCTGTATTCTGCACTATATCAACAATGATCGCCAAGTACAAGAAAATGAGCTTTTGTTAATTGATGCCGGTTGTGCCTACAATTACTATAACGGTGATATTACCCGCACTTTTCCCGTTAATGGTAAATTTACCCCCGAACAAAAAATTATCTATGAAATTGTTCTAGAAGCTCAATTAAAGGCGATTGAAGTGGTAAAAACTGGTAATCCTTATAATCTTTTTCATGACACAGCCGTGAGGACAATTGTGGAAGGATTAGTGGATTTAGGGCTATTGGTCGGCCCCATTGATGAGATAATTAAAGAGGAAAAATATAAGCCTTTTTATATGCACAGAACCGGCCATTGGTTAGGATTAGATGTCCATGATGCAGGAGGTTATAAAGTTAACGAAGAAACTTGGCAAACTTTGCAGCCCGGTCATGTTTTAACCGTGGAACCGGGGATTTATATCGCTCCCGATATTAAAGCTGCTGAAGGACAGCCGGAAGTGCCGGAAAAATGGCGGGGTATCGGTATCCGTATCGAAGATGATGTGTTAGTTACTGCCACAGGAAATGAGGTTTTAACTGCAACAGTTCCCAAAAAAGTTGAGGATATCGAATCTAAGTAAAAAGCTAGGTGTTAAAAATTGTCAGATTCCCCCTAACCCCCTTATTAAGGGGGGATCAAAGGCAAAATTTATCTTCAAAGGAGATTCAATTAAGTTTTTTCTAGAGATTATCATGATTGCTACCAAAGAAAAATTATATACCTTTACAGAATATTTAAATTATCAGGACTCCACAGATAATAAATACGAATTATTTAACGGAGAATTAATTTCCATGCCTCCCGCTAGTGGCTTTCATGCTTTGATACTTAGATCTATATTTAAGGTGTTAGAAAGGGAAATAGAGAGGCTACAATTAGACTGGCAAGTTATGCCCGCTACGGTGGGAATTCGCACCGATAAAGCTAAATCGAGAATTCCAGATTTAATGATTTTAACTGCCGAACAATGTCAAGAGATTAGAAATATGACCACAGCAGTAATTGAATTTTCTCCCCTGTTAGTTGTAGAAATTGTTAGGCCCGGTAATGCCGATGATGACTACCGTTATAAGCGTTCAGAATACGCAGTGAGAGGCATTCCTGAATACTGGATTATCGATCCTATTGCTCTAAAAATATCAGTTTTAACCCTGATTTCGGGATTTTAT
>VYLR01000097.1_pt1 | contig 27266 bp, 26 predicted proteins | sample 5114291 | NCBI WGS metagenome assembly VYLR01 (sample SAMN12291774, study PRJNA351875) | freshwater metagenome | isolation source: freshwater lake | place: USA: Michigan, Lansing Lake | collected 2013-08-14 | reverse complement strand
GGGTAAGCACTCGGATCCTCTCCTTTGCCTGTCGGTAGAACCGTTCTACTTCTTCTGCGTTGGCCGAACTCCCAACGGCCTCAATGAGCTTGTTCTTTCCCTGGTACTTCCTAACCTGAGTTCGGGTTAAGCAGTAAGCAAAAGTTGTTTTTTAAAGCTGCGATGATCTTTGGGTTAGACTCTTCAATATCTTTTTTGATAGAGGGTTTTTTCGGGAAGAAAGAATACGCAGCAATGGCCGCCATGATGTTGAGCAGAAAACCGCTGATGGAACGGTGCCGGGTGTGCTCCACCTGACAAATGTTTTTGAGTTCGTCATTAACCGTTTCAATGACAGAGCGTTTTCTCAACAACAGTTTTTCTTCATTGCTCAAGGCTTTTGATTTCATGTTCCTTCTCACCGCTGTGATCAATTGTATCCCATTTCCGAAAAGCATGTCGCTCAATGCTTGGGATATGTAGCCCTTGTCGCCAAAGAGTTTGCCGAACAGGTTCTTTGTCATGGCAGTGATGGCCTTGGCGTTGCGATCGTCCACATTGCCTTTGGAGAGATAAAAGGATTGTATCTCCTCTTTGTCATTGATGATAAGGTGCAGCTTAAAACCAAAGAACCAGCCCACCGTTGACTTACCCACCTGCGCAATGCCCTTGAACACCTTGTTGCGTTTGATGCGTTTGTTGTGGTAGACCCGCAGCACCGTTGAGTCAATGAAGCTGATGCCCGTACATTCACCACGGCAGCAATGGTGGAGGAACAACATGAAGGCAACCGCACAGCGGTGGCTCAGTTCGATGAAGCGGTTGTAAGACACCAACCCGGGGAAATAGCCCCTCATGTGAACACAGATGTACAGCTGATAGAAATGTTTAAAATTACGGTATTGGCCACCGTGAAAACCGATCAACAAGGTGATCACTTCTGAATCACAAAGGCCAGTTTCCCTGTTGCGTTTCTTGTGGGCAGGGTCGCGGAGTCGATGGTGTGCAAACTCTTTCTCAAAAAGGCGGCAAAAGTCATCAACATTTACAAAAGTTTCAATAATTTTAGAATGGAAAAGGGGCGTGGCTGTCATTGATGTATTTGTATGATTGTCAAATACTTAAACATCAAAAATCATTCCCCTTTTCTCCTTAAAGCAAACTATTTAAAACTGTTTTCTTATCCCGAACTCAGGTTCCTGAGTATCTGTATGCTGATTACCCCACTATTATTTTTCTTCTTGCGTATGAACACGATTCAAAGTAAGGCTGGGCCACCCAATTTCAAAGAAAAAACCCATCAATCACTATTGATTTCATGGTTTTTTTTGAAACCCTGAAAAATCGAGGAACTCAGGAAGATGACTACCTCATTACCAAAGAAGGATATGAACACTTGTCGGTCTTGGCATCACGTACAGTGAAGGATATTGAGGCCGCTATGAAGCTACCAAGTCCACTAGATAACTTTATTCTTCCCGAATTAGGCAAAGAGAAAAAGAACTAAATATTCATTATGCAATCAAATTTTTTGTCCACCACATTGCTGCCTATCGCCCTGGGCATTATTATGTTGGGCTTGGGTTTAGCCCTCTCCATTGATGATTTTAAGAGAGTCATAAAGTATCCCAAAGCAGTAGCGATTGCATTGATATGCCAGATGGTATTGTTACCTGCCATTTGTTTTTTTGTGGCAAAGATATTTGGACTTGAACCAGCTCTGGCCGTAGGGCTAATGTTACTTGCTGCATCTCCCGGAGGAGCAACAGCTAATTTATACAGTCACCTGTCAGATGGCGATGTGGCGCTCAACATAACACTTACTGCGGTGAACAGTGTACTTACTTTGTTCACACTTCCATTGGTAGTCAATTTTTCATTGGATTATTTCATGACCACCGATCAATATGTGCCGATGCAATTTAGTAAGGTGGCAGAAGTGTTCGCCATCGTTTTGGTACCAGTGATGTTGGGTATGCTTATTAAGAGTAGACTTCCTGCATTCGCAACAAAAATGGATAAACCCGTGAAAATTCTTTCAGCGGTTTTTTTAATACTTATCATCATTGCAGCGGTATATCGTGAACGTGTTATTCTCACCGCACATTTTGGCACAATAGGATTTCCGGTATTGGTGTTTAATCTATTGAGCATGGGTTTGGGCTACTACCTTCCGCAAGTTTGGCGAGTAGAAAAGAAGCAAGCTGTTGCAATTGGCATGGAGATTGGAATTCACAATGGAACACTGGCAATTTTTATTGCCTTGAGCGTATTGAATAATTCAATCATGAGCGTGCCAGCTGCATTGTACAGTATACTGATGTTTTTTACGGCTGCGTTGTTTGGATATTTGGTGAAGCGAAATAAGGTGTAGGTACTTCGAAATGGGGCTTTATGCGAAAAATATTAATCATCTTTTTTTTGTTTGCCTGCAATGCGAGTCCTGCGCAACTTCTCTTTGGCGATAGATGTATTGGTACATGGAAAGGCATGATGCATATTTTTCAACTCGGTAGGTTGCGCGATAGTGTTGAAGTTAAACTTACTGTTGTCAAAGATGCAACTCATGTGTGGACTTGGCGGATGGAGTACTTGTCGGCCAAAATGCCGATGACTAAAGATTATAAATTGAAATTGAAAGATGGAGACAAGAACTTGTATGTAACCGATGAAGGGGAAGGGTTTGAACTGACCGATTATCTCGTGGGGAATAAATTGTATAGCATTTTTGAGACACAAGGAGTTATGCTTACGGCTTCTTACGAACTGCGAGGTGAGGAAATGATTTTTGAAGTTACCTCAGGAAAAAAGGAGACCGTTACCCATCCTCAAGTGACAACCTTCGGAACTACATCAGTGCAGCGGGTAAATTTGACCCGAATGAAATAGCAAGCGATTTTGTCTATGCCAAGCTCTTCAAGTCAATGACAAAACGATAACGCACATCATTCTTCGTCATTCGGTCGTAAGCAGTATTGATTTCCTGAATGGAGATCAGTTCTATATCCGACACAATATTTTTCTCGGCACAGTAGTCGAGCATCTCTTGCGTTTCTTTGATACCACCTATTGATGAGCCAGTAATGCTTCTGCGATTGGTTAGAATATCAAAAGGCCGAACTACAGGTGCCTGCGCAGGAATACCAACAATCAACATGGTGCCATTTAGATCAAGCAACTTCAAGTAAGGCGAATAGTCATGATTGGCAGATACCGTATTTAACAACACGTCAAAGTAGCTGGAGTGTTTTTTCATTTCTTTGACATCTGACGAGAGGAGAAAATTATGCGCACCTAATCGCTTCGCATCTTTTTCTTTGGAAGCAGACGAACTAATCAATGTCACTTCTGCTCCGAACGATGCAGCAAACTTTAATCCCATGTGGCCTAATCCGCCCAAACCAATGATCCCCACTTTTGTTCCCTTGCCCACTTTCGCATAACGGAGCGGAGAATACGTAGTAATGCCTGCGCATAACAGCGGAGCTACTGCTTTCAAATCTAATTTTTCAGAAATATGCAGCACGTATTTTTGATCGGTTACAATTTGAGACGAGTAACCACCGTGTGCAATGGTCTTTCCATCGCGCTCAAAGGCATTGTATGTGCCGGTCATTCCTTCTGCACAATATTGCTCTAGCCCATCTTGACAATTTTTGCAGGTGCGGCAGGAATCTACCATCACCCCAACACCGGCCAACTCACCCACTTTGAAATTTTTTACGTTTGTACCTACACGCGCTACTTTTCCAACTATTTCGTGACCCGGCACCATCGGGTACATCGCGTTTCCCCATTCGTTGCGCGCCTGATGCAAATCGCTGTGACAAACGCCACAATACAAAATTTCGATCTGTACATCATCAGGCCGCAGTTCTCTACGATCGAATTGAAATGGTGCGAGTGGCGTGGTGGCACTAAAGGCTGCGTAAGCTTTGGTGGTTTGCATTTTATTCTTAATTTTTTGGTTTATAACTGTTCCAGTAATCTTTTGGACTGACGATGGAGGTTCGTCTATACTTTTTCATTGTAAAATCATTGGTATTCCCAGTTATTAGAAAATTGGCGTTTGATTCGCTTGCCAATTCCAATAGCTTATTATCGTCCTTGTCGGAAATGATGTCTAATTTGAATTTTGGTGTGTATGTTATAGACTTTGTTTCGATTTGAGCCAAAAGGGATTCTGCTTTACTAAGGAAATCCGGATATCTACTAAATTTTTTCCTTTTTAGCACCTCATAGTATTCGGCCAAAAGTTCAGAAGAAACACACAAACTTATTTTTTGTTCTATGAATAGATTGTTAACTATCAGATAAGGGTATCCTTGTTGGATCAGTCCTGAGACTAGAACATTTGTATCAATTACGATTTTTTGCATTTTTCCTCACTGCCTTGACTTCTTTTGTTATCTCCTCCATCGTCAATTTTGATAGCCCATATTTTTCTGATAGTTCAATGCACCGGTGCAATGTCTGACGAGTGAGTTCTTTGCTCACAATATCGACAAACTCAGAAAAAGTTAAGTTGTCATCCTTTATTCCAAACTTGTTAAGCTCAAGTTCTGATATTGAAATATTTATATTTTTCATCGCACAATTTTACATGTCAATTTAGTAATTTTTAATTTGATTTTTTCAGCCCTAAGGCGTATTCACTTCATGAAATCCGCCTTCCACATTATCAGTCCAACTCATTGGATAATTTTTGTCTAAAAACTCCAGCGATTGATCCGTTAAATGTAACGGATGAAACGTATCGATCATCACAGCTAACTCATGTGTTTCTTTTGCGCCAATGCTTTTTTCTACAGTGCCGGGATGTGGGCCATGTGGTAACCCTCCAGGGTGTAGCGTAAACGAGCCCCGATCAATGCCTCTGCGGCTCATAAAATTCCCCTCTGCATAGTAGAGCACTTCATCGCTATCAATATTACTGTGGTTGTAAGGAGCAGGAATTGCCAATGGGTGATAGTCGAACAGGCGAGGGACGAAGGAACAAATCACAAAATTGCGCGCCTGAAAAGTTTGATGCACTGGTGGCGGTTGATGAATGCGGCCAGTCACTGGTTCAAAGTCGTGAATGGAAAAGGCATAGGGCCAAAGAAATCCATCCCAACCAATGACATCCAGCGGACTATGATCATAAACGTAGTTGTGGAGAAATCCTTCCTTCTTAATCTTTACTAAAAATTCCCCTTGACTTTTATCGGTGATCAAATCATAAGGTGCACGAATATCTCGTTCACAATACGGTGAATGTTCCAACAATTGACCAAGGTCATTGCGGTAGCGTTTCACTGTTTCAATAGGTGCTGCAGATTCAATGATTAGTAAGCGAAGAGGACCTTCTTCAAATTCAAGTTTGTATATGACTGTGCGAGGGATCACAATATAATCTCCTTGACGCAAGTCCAATTTTCCGTAAGGTGACGTAAGCGTTCCTTTCCCATCGTGTACATAGAGCACTTCATCGCCTTCCGCATTTTTGTAGAAGTAATCCATCTTTCTGTTTTTTGGTGAACAGATGGAGATGGAGCAATCGTTGTTCATTAACAGCACTTTGCGGGCCGATAAATAGTCCTCGCCAGTGGTGGTTACTTTAGATGTATTTAAGTGGGTTTGCTTTAGCTCATAATTCGCCACTCTTTTTGCTCCATATTTTTCTGGTGGATTTACTTTTTTTATCCGCGTGGGTGGATAGACATGGTATAAGTTAGAGTAGATGCCGGAAAATCCTTCAGAGCTTACCAGTTCTTCTTTATATAAACTGCCATCTGGTTGGCGAAATTGAGTGTGGCGTTTGGGTGGGATGTTTCCTTGGCGGTGATAATACATATCGTTTTAGCATTAACTTAACGAAACTACAGATTTTACATCGAAGTTGGAAACTCGAAATTCGAACTTCTTATATCTCAACTCGTTGCCGAGCTCACATCTTCCCCTTGTCCAAATCCGGAATCCGGTCGAATAGTTTGATGGCCTGCTGAAGTACTTCGTTGGTCTCGTTGAATATGGGATAGAATGCGCTATTGCCCCATACCTTTCTAGCAATTTCAGCTTTCAAGTAAACCTGAAAAAGCTTTTTGTTTGCGTTCAAGTCTTTCAGGTCGGGTTTGATGTTATTTTTCTTACCCAACTCCACTACTTGATTTAACATTACATCGCCAACTTCAAAATTTTGCAGGTAGTCTTTGTACCCTTTTTGCTCTAGCGCCTTGCCATTTTGATCCCCATAGTTAAAGGCGTATTCACGCAGTACATTGGCATAGGAAAGTTCATTGAAGTAACGGCTAGTCAGTGTGGTGTCGAGTGGAACAAAGTAATCAGGCATAATACCGCCACCGCCATAAACGGTTCTGCCATTGAGTGTTTTGTACTTCAATGAATCGTTGAATTTAACGCTATCGGCCGTAAAGAACTCGCCATTTTTGTAGCGCTTGGTAATATCCTTGTCATAGTCCTCTGAGTTCTCGTAAGGCTTTTGAATCGAGCGGCCGCTTGGGGTGTAGTAACGTGAAATAGTCAGTCGTACTTCCGAGCCATCATTCAAATCAAATGGCCGTTGTACTAATCCCTTGCCAAAAGACCTGCGTCCAACCACCAACGCTCTATCATTATCTTGAAGCGCACCACTAACGATTTCAGAGGCGGAAGCACTGCCTTCGTTTACCAGAACAATCAAATCACCTTTTTCAAAGTCACCCTTTTCAGTAGCCATTGCGTTTTCGTTGTATTTGGTTTCCTGACCTTTAGTGAAAACTATTTTTTCGCCCGCAGGCAGAAACTCATCAGCCACAGAAATAGCCTGATCCATATAGCCACCCGGATTTCCTTGCAGATCAAGCACAAGTTTTTTCATCCCCTCTTTTTTCAACTTAACCATCGCCTCCATCATCTCTTCGTAGGTAGTTTGCGAAAAGCGATTGATTTTAATGTATCCAATTTCTTGATCAACCATGTAGGAGGCGTCAACTGAAAATTGAGGTATCTTATCACGAATAATGGTGAAGGTAATCGGCTCTTTTTTATTCTTTCGAAGCACTTCGATTTTTACTTCACTACCCTTTGGGCCTTTCAAGTACCGTTGTACATCTAGGTTGGTCAGTTTCGTGCTTGCAATGACTTTATCGTCTACTTTGATGATTTTATCGCCCGATCGTAAGCCCACTGCTTCCGATGGGCCACCACTCAAGGTAGTAATGACAGTAAGGGTGTCATGAAAGATATTAAATTCGATTCCGATGCCTTCAAAATTCCCTTTCAAATCTTCGTTGGCAGAGATCCTATCTTTTGCAGATATATAGGCCGAATGAGGATCCAGTTGGCCAAGTAGGTGGGCGATCGCATCTTCCACAAGGCCTTCTGTTTTTGTTTCGTCTACGTACTCTTTTTTGACGAGTGTAAGTACTTCCCTCAGTTTCTGTACATCCTGATTGACTTCGCTTCCACCCGATTTTGAGGTCAGGCCGGCCCCGATTAGCACACCAGCTGCCAGGCCGATACACAGAATCAGGGGTAAACTAATCTGATAATTGGAATTTTTATTTTCACTCATATGCAAGAAGTAGACTTGTGGCCTTTAAACGCAGGTATACTGCTGAAAGTTCTATGGCAAAAATCGTTAAAAATGCTTACGCATAAAGAAATCGAGCGGAATTTATAGCCATTCTGTGGCCATTTCTTTGTCTAAACCTCAGGGGTCTTTATCTTTAGCACCTCATGGACAAGCAATTGTTGCGGCATAGGCGGATATCGGAGCTGGTGGAGCAGGATAATGAAATGGCACAAGTGCTTTTTTATTTCGGCATCCGGTTTTATGAATACGCTGAACATACATTAGAACAAGTATGTAAGTTGCGCGGATTGAAGGTCGATCAATTGGTGCGCGAGTTGGAATCGCCCCGCAGCAATTTTCAAGATGAGGATATTCCGCTTTTTTCGTATCCGATCGATTTGATCATTGAGTATCTAAAACATGCCCACTTTTTATTTGTGAAGCATCAACTCCCCTACATCGGGAAATTAGTCGAAAACTTTAAGGCAGAACACCCCGCCTATCTTTCCGTTGAGAAGGATCTAAAAACACTTTACCCACTTTTTTTGGAAGATTTCATTCATCATATTTATGAAGAGGAAGACACTCTTTTCAAATACATCAAGATGTTGGAAAGGGCTTCAATAGGAAAATATAACCCTTCTCGACTTTATCAACAGATGGAAAAATTTTCCTTACAGAATTGTTCGATCGAGCATGAGTCACACGATGATGAGATGGCGGGCATTCGTAAAATTACAAAGGACTATCACCTTACATCAGATGCACCCCTTCACATCAAAGTAATCTATACAGAGCTTGTCAACTTTGAGAAAAGTCTTCAAATGCATGCGCATATCGAAAATCAAATTCTTTTTCCAAAGGCAATGGCGTTAGAGAATCAAGTGCGGATTCTTTTAGCAGAGAAGGTAAAATTGAATTAGGCCATGACTGCCATGGCTATCGTAAACTCAGTTGTATTTTTTTTACTGGGTACACTTCACTTCTATTGGGCAGTAGGAGGGAAGTGGGCAACAGATGACGTGGTGCCAACAAAACCCACCGGTGAAAAGCTATTTACCACTTCGGCCATATCATGTGTGTTAGTCGGAAGTGGACTGTGGTTAATGAGTTTTGTCCATGTTGCTAATGCCGGATTGATTTTCAAGGGCAGTGATTTTACCATTTTTCGATATTCCACATTAGCAATAGGGATTATTTTTTTAGTCCGCTTTATGGGTGATTTTAAATGGGTGGGTCTTTCTAAAAAAGTAAAGGGCACATCATTTGCAAAAAATGATGCACTCTACTATTCTCCACTTTGTCTTTTTCTATCAATTTCTTCATTTGTTTTATTCTTTGTACAATGAGTTTATCGCAGCTACATAAATTAAGGCAGGTGGCCATGGAGGGAAATTTTAAAGAAATAGAGAACTTCTTTAATACCTCTGCGCAGTTGCGACAAATGCGTATTCGTGTTGATCTATCCACACCAACTCGGCCAATAGTATTTATCGGTGAAGTGGCAGAGATGCATCGGGGTGGGGTAGGTACTGAAGCAGTAAATGGAGCGGTGATTGCGATGTTGGTTGATTTGGCGATTGGCCTACTAGGTGTAAACCATTATGCCGAAGGTATGACGGCTACGTCTAACCTAAATATCAATTACGTAAAGCCATTAGTGGCAGACAAAGTAATTGTGCGCACCGAGCAGACGGAAGTAATTGGAAAGCGCATTTTTGGAATTGCCAGGGTCATGAATGAAAAGGAAGAAGTGTGTGCGTATGCAACAGGGTCTTTGGCAAAGGGAATTTCTGTGTAGTTCTAATTATCCCAATCAAAATATTCATCTTTCTCTAACTCTAGTTCTTTCTTCTTTTTCTTGCCTTTGAGTTGAAAAGCTTCTTTCAGCTCTTTTACCTCTTTTTTTAAATCGCTGACAATTTTCTTTTTCACCGCTTCCTGATCATAGCTTACTTTGTAATCATCCGTGGTGCCAGTTATTTTTAGAAAAACTCTTGTTTGTCCTTTGCCAGTGTCTTCAATCGCCCCAAAAGCCTCATCCGGATCGATTTTCTTTTTGCTACGCAGGGGAGCGATTACCCGGTAGTTGATGTGCTGATCGAAAGTATGGGTGCCGCTTAACTGAATGGTAGTGGCGTTACTGTTGATCTCCATCTGTGGAATATAGATCGTCTCGTTTTCAATATGAATTTCATTTTTCAGATCGGCAAAACGAAGTTTGCTTAAGCTGCCATCATCCAAATATTTGTTCAGGGCTTGCAGAGGTTCAAAATTATTTAACTCTCCATTTTTAATAGTAGCGCTAATATCAGAAGTAAGTGTTTTCGAAATCAATTTTAGTTTTTCAGACAATGTCATCTCGAGGGTTACGTCCGCAAAAGCCTGGCCTTTTAAATGCTTGTCTTCAATAAACGTTTGATAGAAATTTTCGAACACATAGAATACACTATCCACGTAAATGCCACCCAGCTTGAAGGCACTTATGATGTCTATTGTTTTTGGATTTTTAGTATCAACAATTCCGTTCAATTGGAGGGTCCCACCAAAGGCGTCCATAGCAATGTTTCTTGATACGGCCACCTGGTTTTTGACCAGTAAGTCGCCCTTTACATTCCTGGGGTGAAAACGTTTGTATTTCAGGCTTTTTACATCACAGTTAAAGTTGAGTAGCACATTTGGCGAGATATTGAATTGATAACCTTCTGCCGTGGGTCCGCCAAACCCGAGTTCAAATAGCTGATCGACATCTAAAAAGTTTGATTTCAGGTCGGCTTCAATACCAATGGGCTGGTTTTCAAACAACAGAAAGGTGACAACATTTTTGAAAAAGCCATTCAATGCCAAATCACTGTTCTCGAATAGCAAGTGAAAATTACTCATCGCCAAATCATTGTTATTGAATTGCAACGATCCATTCACTTCTTTGAGATGAATGCCTTTTTCGCCATACACAAATTGAATATCTTTTAATTCTACGCTGCCATTTGTTTTTACTTGCTGTGCCGTGGCTTTCTTCTTGAGCAGTTTTGTTTCGCCTGCTATTGAAAAATCGGCCACCACCATTCCTTGTAGGTCGCGGACCTCAGCAATCGGATAAAAATTCTCCAAAGAAGCGGCATCTAGCTCGCCCTTGAAATCAAATTGAATATAGGGATCTTCAAAATTTTGTAGCGTAAGATTGCTGGTAAAACTCTTGCCATTTAGTTCGCCACGCATGTCTTTTAGAAATAGTTCGGCTTTTGAGAATGTTGTCAAGGATGGGCTGGCAAAAGACCCTTCGAGATAGGCGTGTTCTACCTTAGACTTATACTGAGGGTGAAAAAAGGTGGCGTCTTTGCAGCCGAAGTGAACACTCACAAAAGGGTCTTTTCGATCGCTCATTTCGCCTTTTAGTTTCAGGAGAAAAAAGACATTGCCCTTACTTTCGTAAGCAAGAAATTTTTGACTGATCGATGCAGGCAGTAGAGCAATCAGCGTTTGTAGGTCGGTTTCCTTTCCTTCTGCGGTCAAGTCAATTAAGTTTTTTTGTTTGAATGAATAGTTTCCGGTGATTTCAAAAAGCGACCGGTTGACTTTTAGCGCAGCAGATTGGATATCGATTATCTTCTTTGAGTCGTGATACTGTAGTGCCGCATTAATTGTCATTTTCTTTCCACGCAGAAAAAGTTGATTGTTTATGCCAATTTGCCCTACAAGTACATCGCCTTTCACTTTGATGTCGAATAGATCGCCACGTATAGCAATGGACGAAATAAGTTCTTCACTTGAAAATTCATGGTGTTGGTTTGTTTGTAAGTCTTGGTAGTTGATGAGTGTATTAACTAGTTTGACGTTTTTCAGATCAAATGAAATAACACTCGTGGCAGAGTCTTTTGAATGTTTTACAATCGTAAAGTTGTTGAGTCCTTCTTTGTCTATTTTCAGATTGGTTTCACTATCCGAGATTTGTAATCCACGAACTGAGTAGTTTCCTTTCCAGGCCTCCAACGCATGTAAAGAGAACGAAACTTTTTTAGCTGTTAACAAAGGATAACTGCGTGAGTGGCTGTCTTCCACGTACACGTCCGTAAACACAATGGCAAGATTTGGAAAGTCTTGCCACACTGAAAGGTCTATTTTTCCAATCTTTACTGGCGTATTCAAGCTTTTGTTGGCCTCTCTAATGAATTGCTGAAGAATTCGGTCTTTGAATAAGTAGACAGAGACAAGCGCTGCACAAAAAAGTACTGCAATTGTGACGACAGAATAAAGAATGATTTTTTTTAGCCGATTCAAAGCAAGAAAGATAACATTGCAAATGTACGAAGACTACCCGTTTTCGGATGCTCCTGGCTTAACCCTTTTTTGTCAAGCTTGCTGAATTGTTTTCTTCTTAAATAATGGTACGGTACTACAGGGTTCGCCAAACATAATGCTTGCTGTGATCGGTCGGAGGTAGTTGGTTGCTTCAACATAAGTCGCAATCGGGACTTCCACTTTACTACATCCTTTGATTACTACTTTAGCGTTTTTGAATTTTTGCCAATCTATTTTTATAAGCGCACGTGAATAAAGTTGGGTCTCGAGCTCATCGATCGAACCAAAACATACAAACTTGGCAACGGGCTGCAGCGCAATGGTGACCAGCATATAGGCCCAAGTCGGGATGATCGCGTCTGCGGTGCAAGTAATAGTTACCAACTTGCCCTTATATTGATCCCAATTGTGTGACTTGATGTGCTCTCGAAAATCTCTTTCTTTTAAAATCAGTTCTTGAAAAAGCCATGGTTTGATGTCGAGTATCACGCGTTCTCCCGGAGTATAGTACTCTTCAAGATCCAGTGTCACCAGCGCACTGCCAGTTAACCGATTTACGATTTCGCCTGTCACAGCAACTTTTTCTTTCTCGCTCATAGATGACGTAACATAATTAGGCACTGATTGGTTTGCGAATCAGAAAGTCTTTTAAATAGAATGGTTCAAATGAAGCGATATCCTCCACTAGGTTTTTTGTCCATTTCACAAAACCCATTTCGCCAAGGTAACGGGCTAAAGGAATAATATCAGAAACAAAGTGAGCGTTGGGATGCTTGATGAATTCCTGACATTTGGCTGCGCCATCACCAAAAAAGTAAACCGAGTTGTTTTCAAGCAGATCAATGTAACAGGTTCCATCAATTACCTTAGCCTCTGTCGGTCTTATGATAGTCAACTCGCTACCCATAAGCATCGTATAAACTTCCATGCGCCTGGCATCAAGCATCGGGCAAAGTAGTGAACTGCCGGGTTCAATTTTTTTTGAATTGATAAACTGATAGGCAAGTAATTCTAGTGTATTGATTGAAATCAGTGGAATTTCCAACGCGTAGCATAGCCCCTTTGCCGTAGCTACGCCTATCCTCAAACCAGTATAGGAACCAGGCCCGGCTGCTACCACCACCCCTTTCAGTTCAGCTGGCTTTTTCCGACTTTCATTCAATACTTTTTGAATCATGACGGCCAATTGGGCAGATGCGGATTGTGGTACTTGCGTTTCTACAGAGTGAAGCAACTTCCGCTGTTCGTGTAACGCCACCGAACAGCCCAACGTTGAAGTTTCGATGCTAAGAAGCAATGACATTAACGAGGCGACAATATTCTTTTGTACTCCGCGATATCACCCAGTATTTTCTTTGCTTCTTGAATTTCACTATCTCTGGAAAGGGAGACTTCTACTTGCCCGATGGCCAGCTGATAGTGAAATGCAATCTCTTCTTCCAGGAGAACTGAAATTTCTGTGCGCAACCGGGTAAGGTCAGCGGTGTGATAATCGTTAATCTTATTCTGAAATTCAGCTAATGAAGGTTTAAGATCTTCATAGTACCGTTCTGCTTTTGCAGAGGCGACCAATTCGTTTGCTTTTTTTTCTAGTTCTGTGGTATATGAAAACTTCTGGGCCTTCATCCAATCGGCAAACTTTTTATACTCATTGTCGGACAATCTGAAATTTTTCAAGGGTGTTGGTGGGTTTGGATTTTCGCTGCAATATTTTGTTGCGTAGTCAAACAAATACCCAGCGTTGTTCAGTTCTACTAAAGCCGAGCTGGGAGCTTCTTTCTTCAGGTGTATATCTGGGTCAAGGCCACCCCCATCATAAACCTTTCGGCCATTCTTGGTTTTGAATTCGCTTTTTGTCGAGTCGGCAAATTTCTCTACGCTACCATCGCTTTTGCGATGACTGTAGTCTAATGCTTGAATGCATCTCCCGCTTGGTATATAATACTTGGCGGTAGTTACTTTTAGTTGTGCGTTGTAGGATAGTTGTCGAGTGGTTTGAACCAGTCCTTTTCCAAACGTTTTTTGACCTATTAACACTGCACGATCGTAATCCTGCAATGAGCCGGCCACAATTTCTGACGCAGATGCGCTTCCGGCATTTGCCAAAACGACCAGCGGAGTCTCAATGTCTATTGACCCGTTGAGCGTGGTGTATGTCTTATTCCATTCTTCTACTTTGCCTTTGGTAGAAACGACTTCATTCCCCTTTGGGATAAATATATTAACAATGTTGATGGCTTCGAATAATGACCCTCCCGGATTGTTTCTAAGATCAAGAATTAATTTTTTCGCTCCCGCTTTTTTCAGATTTAGAACTGCCTCTTTTACTTCATCGCTAGCACCTGGAGTAAACTCTTCTAAACGAATGTACCCAAGGTCGGTGTCGATTAGCCCCTGGTAGGTGACGTTATTTATTTTTATTTTTTCACGTGTTAGTTTCACTTTAATCAGGTCTTTTTGCCCCATCCGCTTGACAGCAATTTCAACATCCGTTTTTGGATTTCCTTTCAGCATGTTGCTGACCTCGGAGGTGGACTTTCCCTGGGCGTCTTTGCCGTCCACAGCGATGAACTCGTCACCGACTTTTAGTCCGGCACGATGTGCTGGGAATCCCGCATAGGGATTGGTGATCACCGTTTTCTTATTTACAATTCCAATTAAGGCACCCACGCCCGCATATTGCCCGGTTGTTTGGATGCTAAATGCTTCTCGATTTTCTTCAGCTATATAATCCGTATAGGGATCAAGTTGCTCCAACATGCCATTGATGCCTGTCTCGATTAGCTTTTTGGGGTCTACTTCGTCAACATAATAGGTGTTTACTTCTTTGAAAAGGGTGGCAAAAATATCCAGGCTCTTCGCAATATCGAAGTACTTTTCAGCGGGCGCACGAAACGCAAGAGTACCTGCCATTCCGATCAGAAGCAGGAGGGTGGTAATTTTAAATTTTTTGTTCATTAAGCAATATTTTTTCCTATCCGAGCTAACGTCAAGGGCATCTTTTGGTGTATCTGGGCCGAAGGCAATATTTCTTTGGCAGAGTAAATATACGCAATCAACCAATTGTGGTTTGCGTCTAGTTGATGCTTGTGCAGTCGATAGGCTTCCCGAAGCTGCCTTTTGATGCGGTTCCGATCAACGGCACGCTTGAAATTTCGGGCAGGTACCGATATCAACACCTGATTGGGTAAATCCTGATTGGGGTGGGAGAGATAGATAACCTTTAAAGGGCTCAAATAAAAAGAGGAACCCTTTTCAAAGAGTTCCTTTATCCATTTTTTACTTGTGAGTTTTTCTTCTTTTTTGAAGGTAAACCGGGTCATGTGCGAAGGTACGCGCTCTTGGCCTGCTTAGGAAAGTTCACCGTTAAAAGAGATTTTAGTGACGATCAGTAGCCAGCTATCTTTAGCCTAAAAGGCTCAGAACGGACTATTTTGCCCTTGATTTGGCTGTTCCTTCATCGGAAACAGTCAATTTTTTCCTGCCATTTTTACGTCTGTTAGCCAAGACTCTGCGGCCATTGGCAGAGGCCATGCGCTCGCGGAAACCGTGCTTATTCTTTCTTTTCTTCTTGGAAGGCTGATACGTACGTTTCATGTGTTAATGTTTATTTTTTTGGTCACATGGAATGGTCAAATCTAACTTCGTTGTCTTACACAAGTCAATTTGTGACCATTTCATAATATCTTGATTAATACCTTTTTCTAAAAGGGTTGCAAAGATGTTGAGGATTATTGGAAATTCCAACAGGTTTGCCGGGGGATGTAAATAAGGCTACAATAAAAAACCCCCTCATCAACCTGATAAGGGGGTTTTGGCTAAGTAGTTAAAGGATATTACTTCTTCTCCGCTGCCTTTGATTTGGCCTTTGCGAAATCGCCAGCTTTAATAATATTCATCGACTCCAGTTTCAAGTGCTTTTTCATGGCTGCATTGATCTGCTCTGGGGTGAGAGCCATTACCTTCTTCTCATACTCTTCGTCCCACTTTAGGTCTCTTTTAGAGAACAAGTAGTTGTTTAACGTGCCAGCGAGCCCACCATCTTGTGCCCGACTGACAGTACGTGACTGCGACCATCCTGATTTCGCAGCGGTCACTTCTTCGGCAGTAAAGCCAGTGGTGGTCACTTTTTCAATTTCTTCCTTAAAAGCTTTTTCTAATTTTTCGACATTCTCAGGCGCGTAGATGGCATATGCAAAGAACGAGCCCACAGGGTCTAACGTTCCTGCACTAAATTGCGAGCCAACCCCATAACTTAATCCTTCTTTTTGACGGATCCGAGTTGCCAGGCGAGAATTCAAAAATCCGCCTCCCAACATAAAATTCCCAAGCACTAATGCCGGGTAATCTGGGTTTGAATCGCTAAACTCAAAGTTGTAGGCGGCTACAAAAAAGGCATTGGCCTTGTCGGGTGTTTCTATCGACTCATTGATTGCTTGAACAGGAATGGCTTTGTTTACAATTCTCGTAAAACTTTGTGCGCTTTTCCAATTGCCAAATAACTCCGTATTCAAAGCCTTCAACTCATTTGCATCGAAATCTCCAACGATTGACATGGTGGCGTTATTAGCTCCGTAGAACTCTTTATAAAACGACTTCACCTCATCCAACGTTACTGCTTTAATGGATGCAACCTCTTCATCAAATGTGTTAATGTAACGAGGATCACTTTTTTGATATGGTGTCGTGTGGCGTTGGACTTTATTGAATGCGATGGCCTGCGGTTCGCTTCTTTGTGACTCAACATTGGCCAATTCTTCTGACTTTAGTTTGTCGAATTCATCGGCAGGAAAAGAAGGATATTTGAGAACCTCGCCTACCAGCTTTAATGCTTCTGCTAAATTAGGCTTCGTTGTTGTTACGTTGATGAATGTCTGCGTGGCACCACCTCCTATAAACACATTGGCTTTTAATCTGTCAAACTCATCTTTGATTTGCTGACGGGTTTTCTTGGACGTGCCTTTGTTCAGCATGCTCGCTGCATATTCACCAGCGGTGCCCTTATTCATCAACGATTTTTCATCGCCAAAACGCAACGTAATACGAGCTTCTACTGACTCGCCCCTGGTTTTCTTGGGGAGCATGGCCATTTTCATTCCGTTTGGTAATTCTATTCGTGTGGTACGTGATTCGATATTGGCCGGAGCAGGATCAAATTCCTCCCCTTGAGCGATGGTTTGAGTTCCCTTGTAATCTTTTACGATGGCGTCTACATCAGGGGTAGCCGGAATTTCAGACCTCTCTGGTTTTTCTGTTGGAATAAAAACCCCGACTGTTCTGTTGTCTGGCTTTAGATATTGTTTGGCGACTCTTCTCACATCAAGTAACGAAACATTTTTTATTCTGTCTCTAGTTACAAAGAGCATACGCCAGTCTCCCATTCCAACGAACTCACTTATCTCCAAGCCAATCCGTTCAGAAGAGTTAAAACCCAATTCAATTTGTTTGAGAATTTCGCCTTTAGCCCGCTCTACCTCTTCTTTAGTTGGGGTAGTTGTTGCAACATCGTCTAAGGCTTTTAGCATGGCAGACTTGGCATCTTCCAGTGAATTCTCTTTGAGAAGTTCTGCATACGATAACAATAAACCAGGCTCTTTCCATTGAAAAGCGAATGCCCCTGAGGAACTAGCCTTTTTTGTTTCTACAAGCGCTTTGTATAGTCTGCCTGATGGTTCAGTGCCAAGAATACTAGACAGAACTTCAATTGCAGGATAGTCTGGATGCGAGCCAGAAGGAATATGATAGGCAGTCATTACTAGTTGTACGTCACCCACTCTTTTCAAGCTAACAGAACGCTCGCCATCTTGAACCGGATCGGTGGTGTAGGTCTGGGAGATTTGCCGCTCGGGCTTTGGAACTCGACCAAATTTTTGAAAAATTAAGTCCAGTGTTTTTGCCTCATCAAATTTCCCAGCGACCAGTAGAACAGCATTGTCGGGTTGGTAATATTTTTTGTAGAATGCCTGTAATTTTTCAATGGGTACATTTTCAACATCGGCTCGTGCACCGATAGTTGATTTGCCATAGTTATGCCATAAAAAAGCGGTAGACATGACACGCTCCATCAATACTCGTAAAGGACTATTTTCTCCACTTTCAAATTCATTACGCACAACAGTCATCTCGCTGTCTAAATCTTTTTTGGCAATGTAGGAATTGACCATTCTGTCGGCCTCTAAGTCAATAGCCCATTTCAAATTTTCTTCCGTGGCATTGAAGGTTTCATAGTAATTGGTGCGATCTACCCAGGTTGTGCCATTTGGGCGGCATCCATGCTCTGTTAGTTCTTTTGGAATATCAGGATGGTTAGGAGTACCCTTGAAAACCAAATGCTCAAGTAAATGAGCCATTCCAGTTTCTCCATAGTTCTCATGCTTGGAGCCAACCATATAGGTGATATTGACGGTGATGGTTTGTTTGGAGGGGTCAGGGAACAATAATACTTTCAGGCCGTTGGCCAATCGATATTCAGTAATCCCTTCTACTGAAGTCATCTTAACGGGTGCGGTAAGAGACCCAGTAATCTGCTTCTCAGGTGACGTGGGTGCAGGAGTTTTTTCTTTTTTCTGGGCATAACCACTCGCTGCAACAAGCAACAATGCCATCAAAATCATTTTCATTTTCATAGAGGAATTGGTTTTGTATTAAGTTTTCTTAAGGTAATTATAGCCTGGTTATAGACCCGTAGGCGGAGCAAAGTATTAATAAAAGCGACAAACCAAAAACTTAGGAGTTTAAATTATTGCCATCCTTTTTATGATCTGTTTACGAGAGACGATATCAGCAACGGCAAAAGTGAATATCTTGTTCGCAATTATCAACGTGGTTTTCCCCGTATTTGATACGTGGAAAACCACGTATTTTCTGAACAACTACTGTTAAGTTTGAAAGTGGCTATGATCTAGCCAACGGATTGCCTACAATGCCATACAGCTGTGAATATGCGTGTTGTAGACCTTACTGTTTCTTTTTCATCTGCTTTTTTGGGATATTTGGTATGCATTTATAGAAAAGACAGTGAAGGCAAAAACAACATCAAAAGAAAAACCTTATTTCTTTCCGAAATTTAAGAGCTATGATCCGGAAGATATTTTGGCCGCGGGAGGGGCAACAGCTTTCGGTAAGTTAAAGGGCTATGACCCGAAGAAATTGTAACATTTAAAAGGAGAGCCTCTTTCGGAAGACGATTACCAGAAAGCAATTAAGATGCTGACGAAATAGAATGAATCTGCTTTTTGATACCAATATCATTCTTGCCATTGTCAGATCAAAATCAGCACACCGGATAATGGAATAACTTAATCCCAAAGGAAGTAACATCTATGTTTCTTTTATAAGTATAGCTGAGGCACAATCTATTGCCTTTCAGAATAGTTGGGGGGAACACAAAATGCAAATATTGGTTGACTTTTTTAAGTCGGTATATGTGATGAATGTTAGCAATTCACTGCTTCCTACATACATTGGCATTGACGCCTACAGCCAATGCAGTCACCCCGAATATCAAAAATATCCCTTTGCCACACCACGTAATATGGGCAAGAACGATTTGTGGATTGCCGCCACTGCCACTTTGCTAAACCTACAGCTTGTTACCACCGATAAAGATTTTGATCACTTGGAAACTTCATTTCTCTCTTTGAGAAGAGTACCGCAAACAGAAATTCAGAAGCACTTTAAGAATTAATTAGCCTAGCCAACCAAGTACTCTTTAACTTTCGCTGTCTGCTCTTTGGTAAGTCTTGGCTTCTATTGGCATACACTTTCGAAGATAAAAGTGAGGCGAGTTTACCGGCCTCTGCAAAATATTTGAACAAGATTTAATTGCCAGATATGCCCAACTGCGCACTGGTGAGAGCAAAACTCATGGGCACTCGATCGATTTTTATCAGCTAAAATACAGATATTGAGGCTTTGAAAACGGATTACCGAGACCTATGGAACTACAAACCAAAGAAGCCCTAGAAATACGCAGCGAAGAAGTACAAGAGATCATCACCCAAATGCCCGGAGGGTTGATCCGCTGGGGCATTGGGCTGATCTTTTTTCTTTTTGTTGTGCTGCTCTCCATCAGTTGGTTTGTAAAATACCCCGATGTGATAAAGGCCAAAGTGGTGGTAACCACCGACCCCGCCCCGATTAACCTGGTGAGCCGGGCTGTTGGCAAAATAACTCTTTTGAAAAAGGCCAATGAGACTGCCCAGAAAAATGATCTGATCGCCCACTTGTTAACCAATGCCTCTCTTACCGATATGGCTTATTTAGAGGCAGCACTCACTAGCTACGAAGCAAATACCAATACCACCGATTTATTTATTGCCCTTGATAAAAATATTAAAGCAGGCGATTTACAGGGCTATGTGAATGCAACCGTTAAATCTTTGCAAGACTTGATTGCCTTTACGGAGACCAAACTCCACGAGAAACAGATCGCTCATTTAAACAAGCAAGTATTGTCTTACAAAAACCTTAACCGAAATCTGCAAAAGCAACTGGGCTTGATGAAACAGGAAGGAGCACTAAGCTACCAACAGTTTAAGGCCGACTCCATCTTGCTTGCGCAGAAAGTGATTGCCCCTCTTGATTTTAACAAAACTAAAAGTGCTTACCTGTTACAACAGCGCGGAGTAAAAAGCATGGAAGCATCTATTATCTCTAACCAACTGCAAGCCGATGGTTTAGAGAAACAGGTAACGGAGTTGGAAATAAGCCGCACTAAAGAAGAGAACCAATTGCAGACCAGTGCCGAAAATGCCATTAAAGAATTAGCTGCGCGATTAAAAGCATGGAGGGAAAATTTTCTTTTTGCCGCACCTGCCGATGGCACGGTTGCCTACCTGGGTTTTATTGAAAATGACCAATATATTGAAAGTGGAAAGCCTTTGTTTGCCTTGCTGCCCACCTCTAACAAACTAATAGCAAAAGCAGAATTGCCTGTGCTTGGTTCTGGCAAAGTGAAGGTAGGGCAAGCAGTGAACATCCGTTTATCCAATTATCCTTTTGAGCAGTTTGGTATGTTGCAAGGAAAAATTGAATCTATCTCTGAAGTGCCCGATAAGGAAAATTATACTGTGGCGATTAGCTTGCCGCAAGGAATGAAAAGTACTCACAACAAACTCCTTTCATTTAGGCCGCAGTTGCAAGGAGAAACTGAAATTATCACAGAGGACTTGAGGTTGTTGGAGAGGGTGTTTTATCAGTTTAGGAAGTTGGTTCAGGCTCGTTAATCTTCTCTAATATCTTCCTGATCTGATATTTTAAATCGGCAACTGAAAATTCTTCGAGCATTTTCTTTCCATTTATCAAAATAGTAGGTGTTGCATGAGTGCCAGACATAGCACACCATCTAGTGTGTTCCATGATCATTGAGTTTATTGTATCTTGATTTTGCATCATTGAAATTGGATTATCTTCTTTCCACTTTTTCATGTTGCTCTTTCCATTTTTTAAATACCAACTAGAAAGGGCTTCAATATATTTTTCGGTTGAGTAACTTAAGCGCAAAGCCATTAGGTGACTCAGCATTTCATAAGATTCCGACTTAGTATCAGACGGATTTATAGCAAACCTGAAAACTACTCCCAAGCTGCCGTCAAAGCGTTCAAGTAAATCTTCTATAACTGCATGTGCATAAGAACAAGGGCCGCACACGGGGTTGCTCACTATGGTTATACTGATTGGTGCTTTACCAACACCCGCTTGAAGTTCATTGGAGAAATTTCCCATTTCAATTTCAGGTTGATCATCCAAGAGTTTTTGAAATACCCTTTCGCTCCTCAGAAACCTATTAAGATTGCGCTCCATCTTTAGCAACTTGAAGGAATCTAAGAATTGCTGCCGCACACTTAACCAAAAAACGAGCGGGAGCGAAAAACCAACAAAAGCTATTAGCAGGCTATTCCATGCTATTGTAAAGGGATCACCTATCATTAAATGAGTGATAAACTCTGCCCAGAAAATGGACATCACCGCCAAGCAAAGAGGGCACCATTTCTTTATTACCCACCCTTGATAATAGACTGCTAAAAGACTGAATGGTAAAACCGAAATCGATAAGATCAAAAGAATACCTGATGAGTAGTTAGAGGCAAATGCCCCAATCATAATCGATAGCAAACCACCTACGAAATACCAAAAGCCAATTTCAGAAAGATTAACGATGCCAAATATCTTTGAAGCAGAAGAATTAATGACGCTATCACAATCTGATTTACTACCCATCTTACAAAATACATCAATTGCCACGTTGCTGCCACCAAATTGTTTTTGTAATAGAAAATAACACAATAGGCCTCCAATAATTTTTAAAAGATAGATTGACACAAGAGAGAATGGGACAAATGGCAATGGTAATATCACTAGTAAGATTGCCAAAACGCCAACTGTAAACAAGCTCACCTTTTGAAAGATCTCTTGCCGTCTTTTTTGCTGATAATTCTCTTCGCCCGATTTTTTGTCGGCCTGCACAATTAATACGACCCCGGTCCACTTCTTTTCAAAATTTTGAAGGGATTCCTTTACCAGACCAATTTCAGGGTCAATGTATTGTAGGAGTTCACCATCCAATTTTTGTAATACAACAAAATGACCATTATTTTTATGCAGATGTGCAATGGCAGGATAAGGAATTTCATTTAATTGTTCAATTGTTGAATTGATGGCGAGGTTTTCAATTTGCCAATCTGTGAGGCTATCTGAAATAGATAGTAAGCTAGGGTAGGCGGGATGAAGTTTTATTTCAACAATAGATGCTTGGGTCAATTTTACTTTTAGCTGTTCAACTAGTGCGTGGACTGCCAAGTAGGCATTCTCCACTCCTTGGTCTTGAATAGATGGCCTCATAAGAGATTCTTAGGAAAGTCTGGCCTTAGCCAGGCTTTCTAGAGATTAAATTAACCGTGATGACGAGCTACGACTGCATTACGGGTTGGTTGCAGGCACCTAAAGCGTCACAGTCTGAGTACACCTCATTCATACACTTGTTAAAATCTGACGTGTTTTGTCGGGTGGAAGTATTGTATCCCGCAGCTTCACAGGCATATGGTGCCGCAGCCTTGCATAAGCATTGCTGTCGCCCGCCCTTAATCATGAATAAGACTTTTTCGGACAAAGCAAAGTCTCTAAATCTTTCCAAAATTTGGTTTTTCATAGTTTTATTTGTTTTAATTGGTTATTTTGAATTAAGTACTGACTATTTGAACTCGCTAAATGTCGAATCGTCAACTGCTTTATTTAATTCGACACTCAGTATTACAGTTTTACCTTTGAGAACACCATCCACAAAATTTTCTCCAACTACTGCCACGGCAACATTATCAATGTATCTGTATTCGGTACTATAGTTAAACCTCTTTATAGGTGTATCATATCCAACAGTGCAGTATTCTAGACCGGTTAAGGGATCAAAATAAACTAGCTGATAGAAAAAATTATTGGTTCCCTTGATTTTTAAAACCTCATAGTTTTTATTGTTTAACTTTTCAGTCCCAATGTATTCTACTTCCGCTGTCTTATCCAATAAAAATAGGCCTGGCAGACCTAAGGTTATTGTATTTTTAAATGATTCTGACTCCTCTGGGCTTTGCACACGTATTTTTCCTGGGCTACCAGTCCAGAGATATGTACCATTGAAACAGGTTGAATATTGCACTAGGCTTCGCCCTAGAATGGGGTCATTTTTGTATTCGTAAGACGTAAACTTCTGCTTGTTCGGGTATACCGTAATGGTTTTGAAAAAGGTAGTGTCAATTCTACTTTTTTCAAAAACACCTTCACTTTTATACTCTATGATCATGCCCGAATCAATCTCTGTCCTTATTGATAGCCATCTTTCTCTTCCACCCACAGCTTGAATAAATTTTTCGATAACAGCTTTTTTGCTTTGGCATACTGCCAATTTTTCCTCGAATAGAAATATGACGAAACAAATTTTTGCAAAAGTGCTCATTATAATATTTTCTGGCTAGCCGTATTCACAACTCAATTAAATCTCGATGCCGACCTACTCATTCGCTTTTCCGCATCCGCGGTAGGCATCGGGAGCTAGCATCCTTCGCTCTACGAATGTAAATATAGTTTTCGAGAGTCCAGTATCTCTGGACTCTTGAAAAAAGCACAAAAATAATTTTCACCTCCTTTAATTTTATCTAACCCTGCTGTAATTTGGATGTTGATTGAAAAAGGTTTTCGGTAGTAAAAACTGTGCCTCACTCAGCAAAAATCAATCGGTGCATTGTATGTTTCGCGCATCTCTCTTAGATGTTCCATCAATAGGCTTCTGGAAATACCAACCCTTCTAGCGAACTCGTCACTTGAACCAGTGTTTTCCTTTTCAATTAAACAATGAATTGCCTTTGCTCTTTCTATATATTTGAATAGACTCATAAAATAATATTTAATTCCCCAGTTCCAATTGATTCTTCACTAGTTCAAAATATTTCCCTTTGGTTGCTGTCAGTTCCGTGTGACTGCCTTCTTCCACCACCCTTCCGCCTTCCAACACTACAATTTTATTTGCATTTTTAACGGTACTAAGTCGGTGAGCAATCACCACTACTGTTCTTCCCTTAAAAAATTCGTCTAAGTTTTCCATGATCACTTTTTCGTTGTTAGCATCTAAGGCACTTGTGGCCTCATCAAAAAACAAATAGTGAGGGTTACGGTACACGGCCCGGGCTATCAGCATACGCTGTCTTTGCCCCGCACTAATTCCTGGGCCGTCAGCACCTATCTTGGTATTGTAGCCTAAAGGTAATTCCTCAATAAACCCTTGGATGTTGGCCACATGCACGGCATTAAGCAGTTTCTTTACGTCCATTTCCTCATCACTAACGCTGATGTTGTTGGCAATAGTATCTGAAAAGATGTAGCCGTCTTGCATCACGGTGCCACACTGGCTGCGCCACTCTTTGGCACTTTTGTTTATCAGATCGGTGTAGCCTAACAAAATTTTACCCTCTGTTGGCGGATAATATTTGAGTAAAAGCTTTAGCAAAGTTGTTTTTCCGCTTCCGCTAGCGCCCACTATGGCCGTTACCTTTCCCTCTTCAATGGTGAGGTCAATGTTAGCTAGTGCTTTAGGTGAGTGAGGTCCTTCGTATTGAAAGGAGACTTTCTCGAACCGCAGGTCATGCCCTTTTCCGTTGGCCGAGAAATCTACTAGCAGGTTGTTGTTTGGCTTCTCCTCATTTTCTAATGATCTGATCTCGCCTATGCGATCAAGGCTAATGCGGGCATCCTGCAATTCGCGGATAAAGTTGACGAACTCGTTGATAGGAACGTTAAGTTGCCCAATAATATATTGAACAGCCAGCATCATACCCAGCGTCATGCTGCCGCTGATCACGGCTGTGGCAGCCGTGAAAGTGATGAAGATATTTTTTAGTTCATTGATGAGTGTGCTACCGCCTTCTTGCCATTGTTGAACTCGGGTGCTGCTAACGCTCAACTTAAAAAGTTTGGCCTGGATGCGCTCCCATTCCCAACGCTTGTTGCGCTCGCAATTGTTGAGCTTGATCTCTTGCATGCCGTTCACCAATTGGATGAGGCTGCTTCGGTTGCGCGAGAGTTCGTTGAACCGCTTGTAGTCCAGCTCTTTCCGTACTTTCAAAAAGAAAAGCACGAAAACAATATAGATGGCGCTGCCTCCAAAGAATATCAAAAAGATAGGGATGCTATACAATGCCAGTACCACTCCAAAAATGATCAGGTTGAAAAAGGAAAATAGGATGCTCAGGGAAGAGGAGCTTAAAAACTGCTCGATGCGGCTGTGGTCTTCTATGCGCTGTAGGATATCACCAATCTTCTTGGAATCGAAAAAGCTCATGGGCAACTGCATGAGTTTGATGAGAAAATCGGAGATAATGCTGAGATTGATACGGGTACTGAGGTGCAGCAATATCCAACGCCTGATAAACTCGGCCACCGTGCGGCTAAAGATAAGCATCAGTTGCGCGGCCAGCACAATATAAATGAAGGGTGTATTGCGTGTATTGATGCCCACGTCAACAATGGATTGAGTAAGAAAGGGTAGGATGAGTTGGATCAAACTACCCAATAAAAGACCTATTAACAACTGAACTATAAACCTTCTGTATGTTTTTAGGTAGCCGAATAAATAATAGAACCCAAGCTTGGTGCTCTTCTCAGTTGCTACCTCAGTTTCATAAAATGCCGGTGTCGGTTCGAGCAGTAAGGCTATCCCCACTCCGCTTCCATTGGTAGAAGTAGAGAGCCATGACTTTAAAAATTCTTCTTTGGTATAGGTAATCAAGCCCGCGGCAGGGTCGGCCACAGAAATCTTGTTTTTCTTGATCTTGTACAATACAGCAAAGTGGCTTTGGTTCCAATGGACGATGCACGGTAGAGGTGCATCTACAACCATTTTTTCAAAAGGCAGTTTTACGCCCATAGTGCGGAAACCAATCGCCTCGGCCGCCTCGCTGATACCCAATAGGGAAACTCCTTCGCGGGTTATAAATGATTTTGTGCGTAACTCATTGAGCGAAAATAGCTTGCCATGATATTTTGCAATCATCTTAAGGCAAGTAGGACCGCAGTCCATTTGGTCGAGTTGTGAATAAAACGGAAACTTCACCCATCAAAATTTCAAAGAGTAATAAACATAGTTGTTATCAACTAAAAAAAACTTATTCACGTATAACCATACATGCCATGTATGTCTTATTTTTGAGACGTTGCCCGCATGGGGTTACTCACGTTAGTCAGTTACTTTAATAGCCATGGCAAGTAAAAAGTGGAGGGTACTAATAGTCGATCAATTACCTATAATTCGTCTAGGACTCAGCTGCTTACTAGAAGATTCTAATTTCTCTTTATTGATCGCTAACAGTTCTTTGGAGGGCAGTATAATTTTACGTGAGGAAAAAGTAGATCTTTTGATAATAGACTTCTACAGGGAAGATCGTCCTGGATATGCCGTAATAGTTGATTCCCTTAAATCATACCCGGCTTTGAATGTAATACTCTTTACTTCTATCAAAGAGAGCAATTTATTATATAGGCTTTATGAAAAAGGGTGCAGTATTATATCTAAAAGTGAATCCCCAGAAGCAATATTAAAAGGAATTAAAGCAACCCTGATCGGTAAAAAATTTCTGAGCCAAGAATTAAACTATATCAAAAACATCAAAGAAAACACACACCAATCGCGACCATTGCAATTCACAAAACAAGAAGAAAAAATAGTAGCATTAATATCTGTTGGTCTTTCCAGTGATGAAATTGCCCATACAATTCAATTATCCAAAACTACTGTTGACACTTACCGAAGACGGCTGCTTAAAAAATTCCAGTTTAATAACTGATGTTACGCAAAATTGAGTTTGAGTTGAGTTCCAGCTTTTAGTTTTTTGAGTTCAGTTAGGGCTTTTTCCATAGCCTTTGTGTACAGGATTGCTTTCATGGCAAAATG
>VYLR01000096.1_pt1 | contig 27501 bp, 29 predicted proteins | sample 5114291 | NCBI WGS metagenome assembly VYLR01 (sample SAMN12291774, study PRJNA351875) | freshwater metagenome | isolation source: freshwater lake | place: USA: Michigan, Lansing Lake | collected 2013-08-14 | reverse complement strand
GGCTGCATTGGATGCCAAGTCCGCCAGCGTCGCCGACGTCGAGCGCAAGGCCGCGTAGCATCACGAATGAGGAGCCGTCATCCGGCCGCGTTCAACAGGTTTGGGGACATCGCCCTATCGGGTCTTGCGAGGGCTCGAACGGGAGTGTCGTCTCATCCAGGCAAGCCATCCACTCTGCGGTGGAGCCTACCGTCACGACACGCGTAGCCCATTGTCGCATCGGAACTTTCAGGCCGCGTTTTTGCCGTCAGCGTGCTCACACACCCTCCCCGCGCGACCACGGCCCTCCAGACTTCCACTGGCCATGGAACGGTGAGTTGCTGGCTGCGGCCTCGATGACCGGCAACAGGAAGCGCCCCAGTGCCGCGATGACGTCGCTCAGCGCGAGTCCTTCCAGCCGATTTCTCTTCAGGAACGCCTGCCACTGAGCGTCCTTCTGCGCGTCCTGCGCGAAGGTGTCGGTGAGCCCCAGAGGGGCTGAACCGGTCAGATCCGTCGCGCGCCGATCGAAGGTTGCACGCACTGCGCGGCAGAGGATGTCCGCGTCGAAGTCGGCGTATCGCGCGAGCACCCAGAGATCGAAGTAATCCTTCATTCGGCTGTTTGCCAGACCGAGGGACGTGAGCGCCTCGAGCTTTTCGGCCACGACCGTGTAGCGCGGGTAGGCACGAAGCTTCGGCGCAGCGAACTCGGGCAGCATCACCGGGTACTCGACATCGTCCGGCTCTGGCGTCACGGCATCGCCGAAGCCGATGTCGATCTGAAGCTGGCAGCGGGCGCCATCGATCGAGCCCAGCAGCCCGACGCGCAGCCCTGCATAGTTCGCGTCCTTGCGGATCTCGGTTGCGCGCACCGTGTCGGGATCGAACGTCACACCGTCGTCCTCGGCGATCGCGCTGATCTCCTTGAACGTGCTCTCCATGAGCGACAGCTCGGCCGACCCGAACCCGAGAAGGTCTACATCCCTCGTTGGTCGATGCGGCACGTCGAACCAGAGATCGAAGAGCAACGCACCTTTGAGCAGGAAGTGGTCGGCGTGACGGGAGACGCCGATCCGATACAGCAGGCGCTCGATCGCGTAGCGCGTCAGCACCAGGCTGAAGTCCTGGCGAGTCTCTCGCGCCCGGGCGAGAAGTCGCGCACGAACCGATGCGCCGCCATTTCGCCCGGTCACGACAGGCTCTCCATGTAGGGGCGCATCACGTTGGCCACCCGGCACTGGACCGCGTAGCGCCAGAGCTCGTCCATGGTCACACGGCGTGCTACCCAGGACTCGCGCAGGGCTTCCAGGGCCACATCAAGGCCGATCTTGTTGCGAAACTTGAAGCAGTCGGCAACCGTTCGAGCGACGCTGGTCACGCGAACTGCCACACCATCGATCCGGTGCTCTTCGACCCCCTCGGTCAGACCAACACCGGAGAAGCGCAGGATCCGCAGCGGCGGGTAGTCGATCCTCGGCGCACGCGACTTGTTGGGGATGGCCAGCCAGAGTTCGAACGGCGACTGAGTCGTCAGGCCGTTCACACGCAGCGCCGAGAGCAGGCAGACGACAGCGTGTGGGTGCCTGCGTGCGACCTCCGCCATCGAGCCATGTTCGGACGCAAGCCGGCCGGGCGATGCGTACAGGCCCCGCCCCACGCGTTCGAGACGCCCTTGCCGTACCAGTCTCGTCAGGGCGACGCGCGGCAGCGCCGATGCGTCCAGGTCACGAGGCCGAATCAGACCCTGGGCGGACACGAGGTCGAGTATTCGCTGATGGTTGGTATCCACAGAAACATGATGTTCCGTAATGTCGGCAATTGTCAATACTAACCTGCGAATCGGAACATCGAGACGACCGGTGTTCGCGCCGGCGCGACCAGCCGTCTTACCACGGTAAGCGCTCCTCAATGCCGTCGAGCGCCTGCTGCACCCGATCGTCGGCGTCGCTCTGCAGGCTCGGAATCAGCGACCGCCAATCGACCAGCCCCGTTTCCGGAACCCAGGCCGGGCTGTAGTTGCAGAGCTCCAGCTGGAGGGCACCGGGTTCGGGCTCAGGCACCGTCTTCGCCCCACAGCGACTTGGCGTCATCCAGCATTGCGAGCTTGCGCGTCGCGACCGTCTCGATGGCGAGGATGCGCCATTGCAGGATCTGCTACCTTCCCCAGCGTGGAGATCCTTGCCCGTGCACCCTAAACCGACCTGCGATATCACCCTCCCCCGCTACGGACAGTCAGCATCCTGGATCCGCTACAAGGCGCTCTTGGCAGAGCGTTTCGCCCTACGCGTCGCGAGGAAACCCGAGGAACTCGCGATCACCGTCCGCGGCCACCGATTGCATGTGGATCGCTGGCAACCCACCGGCACCATGACACGTCCCCCGGATGGAGCAGACACTCGACCCGCCGGAACGGTCATCCTCGTTCACGGTGCGGGAGGACATGGCCGGATCCTCGCCCCGCTGTGCGAGTTCATCGCGACGCTGGGCTGGGAGGCGCTCGCTCCAGACCTGCCGGGCTACGGACTGACCCGACCCGCCACCGATTTCGGGTGGGACTACGCCGAATGGCCGGCGGTCATCGCCGAACTTGCAAGGAAATGCGACGGGCCGGTGGTGCTCCTAGGCATGTCTGTCGGGGGACTCACGGCGGTTCATGCGGCCTTGCAGGCTCGCCACGTTGCCGGGGTCATCGCGACCACTCTGCTCGACATGAGCGACCGAGCCAGTTTCCTCGCCGCAGCCCGCTGGCGTTGGCTTGCCGCAGCATCCCTGCTGGGATTCAGGCTGCTGCCAGCAGCGGTGGACCGAATAGCGTTGCCTCTGCGGTGGGCAGCACCGATGCGCGCGATGTCCGGCGATGCGCCGATGAGCGCGTACTTTGCCCGCGATGAACTGCTGGGAGGGCGCCGCGTTCCGGCCAGGATGTATCGCACGATGCACGCTTACAGATCCGATTCGATTCAGCTGCAGTGCCCGCTTCTGGTGTTGCACCCGGGGGCCGACGCGTGGACGCCCACGGCCCTGAGCCGATCGACCTTCGACCGCGTGAAAGGCGAGAAGCGGTTTCGCGAACTAACCAATGGCTCGCATCTACCGGCCGAGCAACCGGCGCAGGATGAGTTGCGACAAGAGGTGGCCGAGTTCCTGGATGCGATTCAGCGCCTCCGGAAAGCCGCCGCATGAATACGCGACCCGGGCGTGCAACGACCCTCTTGGCAAGCGGTCTGTACGAACACCTGATCGGGGGCACGATGGGCGGCACCCCTTCTGCCGCCCCGGAAACCGGCACGTCGGAGACATTGATTGGCCGATCTGGTCTCGATGAGCGCGATAGACCGGACCCTTGGGGGGAAAGGCTCGCTCCCGTCGGGAATCTGCCAAGTAGAGCCCCCTCATTCCCACTCGATCATCAACGAACCTTCTAAGCTGTTGATTCGTAATGGGTTCAACGCTCCACGGCAGCGTTTTACCGTCATTCTTACCGTCAACCTGTCAGGCACCAGCATTGGCGCGGGTTTGCGGGCGATTTGCTGAAGAGTGACCGTTCGAGATCTATCGAGGTCTATCGAGTCCTGGGGCACTGGCGAGCGCTCCGTCGAACCTCGCTGCGACCCACGGATGACCACCCGACTGGGCCAAGCATCAATGAGCCTAAGTGCCTGTCGTGCATCGATTTTTAGGGAGATTTTTTACCGTCAATCTGGACATGGTCACCCCGCGACCGGTTGAAAGACGCGGATCCTCGGCGAAAGCTTGGCTCGCAGTTCCCGATCCGCGACTCGAATGTCGTACTCGGACTGCAGGTTCAGCCAGAACCGGGGCTCCATGCCGAAGAACAACCCGAGCCGAAGCGCTGTATCTGCGGTGATGGGTCGCTGGCCATTCACCAATTCGCTGATCCGGCTGGGCGAGACGTCGATGTCCGCCGCGAGCTGGCGAGCACTGATGCCCATGGGCTTCATGAAATCCTCCAGCAGGATCTCACCCGGATGAATCTCTTCGAGCAACTTGGCCATGTTCCGTATTCCTAGTGGTAGTCCACGATCTCGACCCGATGCGCCCCGTCGGTCTTCCAGACAAAGCAGATTCGCCACTGGTCGTTGATGCGAATGCTGTGCTGGCCCTTGCGGTCGGGCTTCAGTGCTTCCAGCTGGTTGCCTGGCGGGATGCGCAAGCTGGCCAGTTCGGTGGCGGCGTGGATCTGAAGCAACTTGCGCCTCGCGACGCGCTCGATGTTGCGGAAGCGGGATACCGGGCGGCTGTGAAACAAGGCCTCAGAATCAGAGCAAGCGAACGAGCGGATCACGCGCGATTGTGATCCGCCGAACGGATTCCGTCAATCGGAACGCCTGTCGGGACCCTGGCCGTGTCTTGGCAGTGCGGAAAGTGGAGCAGACAGGGGTACCGTGAGCGTCGGCTTGCTGAGCTGAAGCTGACTTTCTTCGGGGCGGAGCGAAAGCCTGCACCCGACCCAAAGCCGTCCCAGCAAAATGCGAAGAGCAGTCAGTCATTGACATCACTCAGACCCTAGAGGTCACGCACTGCGCCAGCCCGTCCAGCAGCACGTCCTTGGGCATGTCACGCCCGATGAAGACCATCTTGCTGTCGCGTTTCTCGCCTGGCTTCCAGGCGCTGCCGATGTCAGATCCCATCAGCATGTGCACCCCCTGGAAGACGACGCGCTGCTCGACATTGCGGATGTTGAGCACGCCCTTGTAGCGCATCAGCTTGGTGCCATAGACCTGCACGATACCGCTCAGAAAGTCCTCGACGCGCTCCAGGTTCAGCGGCCGGCTTTCGCGAAAGACGAACGAGGTCACGTCGTCGTCGTGCTCGTGGTCCACGTCGGTCAGGAACTCGGGCTCGATCTCCAGAATGGCGTTGAGGTTGAAACCACGGATGTCCAGCAAGTCGTCGATGGCCGCCACGCCATGCTTGGCCTCGCCGATCTTGGCGCGCGGGTTCATCTTCACCAGGCGCTGGCGCAGCTGTGCCACGTCGTCAGGCTGCACCACGTCGGTTTTGGTGATGAGGATGCGGTCGGCAAAGCCCACCTGCTCCTGTGCTTCGTGGTGTTCGTCCAGCTGCTGCGGCGCGTGCTTGGCGTCGACCATGGTGACGATGGCGTCGAGCAGGTATTGCTGGCCGATGTCTTCGTCGACGAAAAAGGTCTGCGCCACCGGGGCCGGGTCGGCCAGGCCGGTGGTCTCGATGATCACGCGGTCGAAGTGCAGCGTGCCGGCCGCCTTCTTGGCATGCAGCTCGCCCAGAATGCGCACCAGGTCGCCGCGTACGGTGCAGCAGATGCAGCCGTTGTTCATCTCGACGATCTGCTCGTCGCCGTCCTGCACGAGCAGTTCGTTGTCGATGCCGGCTTCGCCGAACTCGTTTTCGATGACGGCGATGCGGTGGCCGTGCTGCTCCTTCAGGATGCGGTTGAGCAGCGTGGTCTTGCCGCTGCCCAGGAAGCCGGTGAGGATGGTGACGGGGGTGAGGCTCATGACAAGCTCCGGTGAGAGGTTGGAGGGGCACAGGGCAAGGGCATGACGCGGGCGGACGCCATGGCCCGGCGGGGCCGCACGCGCCGCCAGGCGATGACGACGCTGGTGATGGACAGCGCGGTGCCCGCGGTCATCGCCGTGAGCATCAGCAGATCCCACAGCGGGCGCCGCTGCAGCAGCGGCTCGAAGTCCCAGCTGTGCAGCCCGTGGTAGAGCCAACGCGCCGCACGGTTGCTGGCATCGACGCGCCCGAAAGGCTGGCCGCTGCGGCTGTCGACATGCACCCAGGTGCGCGCCTCGTCATCGAAGCGAAGTCGCCACACCGGCAGCGGGCGTGGCGCATTCCGCGCGTGGTAGTGCAAGTCCAGCGCGTCCAGGCGCTCGATTTGCTGCACGGTACCGAAGCCCAGCGCGGCGGCACGCGCGCGAACGAATGCTGCGTCGACAGCGACCTGGTGACCATCGCGCCGCAGTTCGCTGTCCCCGTCGCTGCGACGCAGCCACGCCAGCGTGCCGGCGCGATCGCGCAGCCATCGCACTTCCTTCACGCCGTTGGCCAACGTCGGCAGCGCGGGCTGCCAGGCGCCGCCGCCCCAGGCCTGAAGTTGCCCCTCTGAGACGCGCCGCGACGAGAATATGTCGCCCGGGTTCATCGAAAGCAAGCCGCTGAGCAACCAGGCCAGCACGAAGAGCGCGCCGCCCAGGCCCAGCAGGTGGTGCCAGCGCATCCAGCCGGTGTAGGGGCTGCGCCGGCCGCTGGCGTAGCGGCGCCAGCGCAGCAGCCCGATCACGGTGCCGAGCAAGGCCGTCAGCAGCGCGTAGCCCGAGAGCACGATCACCGTCCAGTGCCAGGCCGTGGCGCGGCTGCGCAGCGCCGTCGGATAGACCCAGTGCACGACGGCGCCCACCCAGTTCCAGCCGCGCTCGGCACGCTGCGTGTCGCGCACCACTTCGCCTGTGCGGCTGCTGACGTAGTGCAGCCCACCATCGACCATCTGCACCGCGAACAGGGGCCGGTGCGGGTCGAGCGCCGACGAGATGCTCCACTGGTCGCGCTCGATGCGCGCGACCGCGTGTGCCGGGACGCCGGCGAAACGCTCGGCAGCGCGGCGCGCTGTCAACGCATCGACGACGAGGCGTTCGCCGCTGCGTCCGTCCAGGCCCAGCCAGCCGCTGCCGAGCAGGCGCAACGCGTAGATCGGGCGGTCCACAGGCTGCAGCAGGCGCACTTCGACAACCTCCGTTGCAGCCACCGTGGCCAGGGCCGCGGCCGGCAGGATCGACGGCGTGGTCAGTTCGGGCAGGCCGGCGAGTCGCTCGCTGTCCGTCAGGGCGGGGAACGGCATGTACATCATGACGAAGCCGCTGAGGAACCACAGCGTGACGAGCCCGCAGCCGAACACGCCCAGCCAGCGGTGGGTCAGAAAGAGCCAGCGCTTCACCGGGCTACACAACCTTGCTCCTGCGCAGCCGCCAGGCCGCCCAGGTCAGCAGCATCAGCACCGGCACCAGCAGCTGCAGCGCGGCCAGCGCCAAGCCGACATGCAGGCCTGCGCGCGGCGGCTCGGCCCAGGTGAAGCGGGGCATGGCCTGCAGGTCTTCCAGGCGGATGGCCCGGCCTTCGAGCAGGCGAGGCTCGAAGAAGGCCTTCCATTCGCCATGGAAGCGGCCCACCTGGCGCCGGAACTGCAGGTAGCGATCGGAGCCCGACCCGGCCAGCGCGGTGAGCGACTCGCTGGCCACCAGCGCCGGCGACAGCCAGGACCATCGCGCCACCAGCGCCTGCTGTCCGGCCAGCTGGGTGTCGAAGCGCTCGGTCAGTGCTTCGATCTCGCGGTCGGTGTCACGGCCCACCAGGTACTGGGCACGCCGCCGGCTGGCCACCTCGATCTTGCCGTCCTTCGGCAGCAGCACCTCGGGCTTATCGACGTAGCGATAGTCGGCGGCCAGCATCTTGTTGTACCGGTTCAGTCCTTCCACCGCCGCCAGCCGCGTGCGCGTGGCCAGCTCGATGCGCGATGGCGCCGGGCTGGCCGCCTGCACGGCCAGGTTCATCAGCACCGGCAGCACCAGCACCAGTAGCACCCAGGCCGCCAGCAGCGCCAGCGCGTTGAAGGCCGACGAGCGTCCCAGCGCGTTGACCGCCACGGCCAGCGCCAGCCAGAACAGCGCATAGGCCGCCACGAGCATCAGGGCCCAGCCCAGCGCCAGCAGGCCGTCCGCACTGCGAAGCTCGGGGCGTTGCCACAGCAGCGCGGCGCCAAGTACGAAGCAACTGGTGCCCAGCAGCGCCACGGCGCGCAGCGCGGCCTTGCCTGCCACCAAGGTCAGTGCAGCCAGCGGTTGCGACAGCAACAGCTTCAGCGTCCCCTGCTCGCGCTCGGCCGACAGGAGATTCCAGCTCAGCGCCAGCACTGCCAGCGGCATCAGGTAGACGATGACGAACAGGGGGTCGAACGGCCCGCTGAGCAGGTGCCACGGGCTCTCCAGCTCGGTGTCGTCCATGAAGCTGGCGCGGCTGCGGTAGGTGACGCGGTAGTAGTTGGGCTGCATGTCCGACTGGCCCAGGGCCAGCGGCGCCAGCGCCCCGTAGGGCAGCAGCGCGGTGCGCGCGCCCATGCTGCTGCCCACCGAAGCCGGGTCGGCCGGGTTGGAGAACGGGTCTGGTGTCTCGGTGCCCGCCAGCACGCGCTGCAGCCGTTGCGCCAGCGCCGCTTCGCGCTGCGGCTGCTGCGCCTGGATGTCAGCCAGAACGGCCTCGCGCGAGGCCACCTCGGAAAAGCCGTTGTAGAGCCCGAAGCCCAGCAGCAGCGCCAGCAGGCCGCACACGGCCCACAGGCTGCGGTCGGCCCACAACAGCCGCGCCTCGTGATGGAAGACCCGAAGGAAGGTGGTCGAAGCACGGATCATGGCTTGCGCACCCCGACGGACCATGTGGCCACCGTCGCGGCCAGGGCCAGCCCGACGGCCAGCACAGCGAGGCTGACCAGGTTGCCGCGCAAGGCCGCCAGCACGTCGATCGGCCGGTACTCGAAGCGGGGCACCCGGGCCCACAGCTCCTTGCCGGCCTGGTAGCTGAAGTGCCGATCACCCAGCGGGTCGGCGTGTTCGACGAGGTCGTGGCTGATCAGGTCCTGCATCAGCCGCCGCTGCGCCTCGGCCGCCACCGAGAAGTGCCGATGCGCCGCGAAGTCGGTGCCGGCCAGCCCCATGGACCACCCGCGCAAGGCCAGCAGCGGCATGGCCAGGCCCGCCCACTCCTGCACGCGCTGCTGTTGCGCAAACGAGTCCCACAGGCGCCCGAAGTGTTCGTCGGTGACGCCATAGCCGGCCTCGTCGTCGATCTTCAAGGCGATGCCCCAGCGGTTCAGCGGCAGTTCGGCGCCCCAGCGCTTGTCGGTGCCGAGCTGCGCACGCCAGGCGCGGCGGTAGGCCTGGTCCAGGTCGTCGTCGATGGCGCGGTTGAAAGCCTGTCGCGACGGGCTCGGGTGCACTTCGCGCGCCAGGTCGGAGGCCACGCGCGGGGCCAGCGTGACCCCGGCGATCCACAACGCCAGCAGCACGATCAGCGCCAGCCTCGTGCTCGGCGCGATCGCCGACACGGCCAGCACGCCGAGCACGGCGATGCCGAGGTACATCGCATAGCCCAGCGCCAGCAGCGCCAGGCGCAGCACCGCGTCTAGGCCTCCCTGTACGGCCATCGCGATGGCAGCCAGCAGCAGCGCCGGCAGCAGGCACGCGGCCAGCGCCGCCGCCAGCGCCAGCGCCTTGCCGGCCAGCAGTTGCCGGGGCCGCACACCCATGCTGGCGGCCAGCCGCAACGTGCCCTGCTCGCGTTCCGCTGCAAAGGCGTTGAAGCCCAGCACGATGACCAGCAGAGGCCCCAGCACCTGCAGCACCCAGGCCACCGACAGGCTTCCGAATCGTTGCAGCCCGGTGGCGTCCTGTGCCGGCCGGAAGCGCAGCTCGCTCTGGCGATGGGCCTGCAGCCAGATCGTCGAACCAACGAAAGGTGTGATGCCAGGGTCCATGATGGCCGTCGGGGGCAGCGGCTTGAAGGCATGCATGCCCTGATGGGCCGCGTCGTGCGGGTGGCGTTCGTCCTGGGCGATCCAGGCGTCGTAGTCCAGCGCCTGCGCGGCCTGGCGCTCGCCATCGGTGGCACGCTGCTGCTGCCAGCCGACCGCAAAGGCCGTGACGAGCAGCAGCAGCAGCAGGCCGCCGGCCAGCAGCAGGCGGCCATCGCGCCACAGCTCGGTGAGTTCGCGCCGGGCGACCAAGCCGGCGGCGCTCATTTCATGTGCTCCAGGTACAGCGCTTCCAGATCGGCGTGGCTCAGTTCGTCGCTGCGCAGTTCGGCCACCAGGGAGCCGGCGCGCATGATGCCGATGCGGGTGCCGTTCTGCTTGGCGTGGAACAGGTCGTGCGTGGTCGTCAGCACGGCCACGCCACGGTCACGGGCGTCGCGCAGGAGCTGGGAGAACTCGGCTGCCGCCTTTGGATCGAGACCGGACGTCGGCTCGTCGAGCAGCAAGGCACGGGCGTTCTTCGCCAGCGCGATGGCGATGCCAACCTTCTGGCGCATGCCCTTCGAGTAGGTGGCCACGCGGCGGTCGGCCGCGCCCGTGTCCAGCCCGGCCTGTGCCAGCAGGCCCAGCAGTTCGGCACGCGGCGCCTGCCGGCCGGTGGCCAGCGCGGCAAAGTAGCGCAGGTGCTCCAGCCCAGACAGCGCCCCATACAGCATCACCTGCTCGGGGATGTAGGCCAGCCGCTGCTTGGTGAGCAGCGGTTCGCGCGTGACATCCATCCCGTCCACCAGGGCCTGGCCTTCGCTGGGATCGACGAAGTTCAGGAAGACGTTGACCAGCGTCGTCTTGCCAGCACCGTTTGCGCCAAGCAGGCAGTAGATCTCGCCGGGTTCGACCTTCAGGCTCACGGCGTCGAGCGCCCGGGTAGCGCCAAACTGCTTGCTCAGGGCCAGGGTCTGCAGCATCGCCTCGCTCCCTGTCAGAAGTCGAACCGCGCCGAGAGCTCCACCGTGCGCGGCGCTCCCAGGATCACCTGGTTGTTGGCGCTGGCGCCGCCCCAGGTGGCGTACAGCTCGTCGGTGAGGTTGCGCACGCGCAGCGTCAGCACCGCGGCCTTCAGCGTCCAGCTGGCATAGAGGTCGCCGAGCCAGTAGCCCTTCATGCGCACCGTGTTCGCATTGTTCGTGTACGCACCGCCCACGCCACGCAACGCGGCGCCCACCGCCAGCGGCAAGCCGTCGAAGCGGTAGTCGGCCCACAGGTTGCCGGTCTTCACCGGCACGTTGGGCGGCGTGTTGCCAACACGCGAGACGCCGCCGGCTTCGACCAGCGTGTCGAACTTTGCATCGAGCAGCGCCACGTTGCCCGACAGCGTGAGGCCGCGCGCGGGCCGCCAGGCGCCAGCCAGCTCGATGCCCTGCGAGGCGATCTTGCCGTTGTTGACGGTCACCGCCGGGTTGGCCGGGTCGCGCGACAGCACGTTGTCCTGCTCGATCTTGTAGAGGGCGAGCGTCCAGTCGAATCGGTTGTCGGCCAGGCTCTGCTTCAGTCCGATCTCGAACTGCCTGCCCTTGGTCAGCGGAAAGCCGCTGTTGGCCGCCGACTGCAGCAGAAGATTGGACGTGCCGACCGGCGCCGCGGCGTTGACCGCCTGCACATAGAGCGTGGTGGCCAGGCTCCAGTCGTAGACCACACCCAGTCGCACTGAACTCGGCCGGTACGAGGTGCCGAACGCCGTGAAGCTGCCGGCGTTGAGGTCGTTGATCGTGCGGTCGAGTTCGATGCGTTCGGTGCGCAGTCCTGCCACCACGGTCAGGGCATCGGTGAGCTTGAGCGCGTCTTCGGCGAACAGCGCGGTGGTCTTCACCTTGGCCGTGATATCGGTGCGGTTGCCGCCACCGGTGGTCAATGCTGGATCGTCGTTGAACAGGCCCACGGTCGGGTTGAGGGCGGCGACCTGCAACGCGGCGTTGGTGGTGGCCGAGCCGTCGGAGAAGCGGCGCTGGCTGGCGAAGTCTGTATCGCTGTACTCGATGCCGGCCACGAAGCGATTGCGCATGCCACCCAGGCGACTGTCGTTCGCGAGGTCCACGCGCCCGGTCCAGACCTTGTGGTCGTGGCCGATATCGACCTGGTCGCGGTTCATTCGGTCCGGGGCGATGAAACTCAGGCTCTCGGCATTGCGCCAGCGACGGTCGGCACGGTAGGCGCCGATCTCGTTGCGAAGTTGCCACTGCGGGGCGATCTGCCACGACAGCTTGGCGCGCAACCACAGGCTGTCGGAGTCCATGCGGCCGTCGGCCACGTTGTAGTTGGTACGGGCCAGGCGCCTGTCGATGACCCGCCCGGCGCTGTCGCTGACAACGTCGGTCGGCTCAGCGGCGAAGGCCCGTGGCACGAGCGGTGTGCCGAAGTAGGCGCCGATGTCGTCACGCAGGTAGTCGAGCGACAGATCGAGCTTGACCGCCGGCGCGAGCGCGAAGCTCACGGCCGCGGTCAGGTGATCGGATTTCGAGTCGGTTCGCTCAACCCACCCCTTGCTCCGGTTGTGGCTGAAATCGAAGCGATAGGCCCCAGCCTCCCCGAGGACCCCACCGGTGCCGACACCGGCGCGCACGCTGCCGAAGCTGCCATACGACAGCAGTGCCTCGGTACCGGGCGATCTTCGGTCAGCTTGCTTGGGCACGAAGTTCACCGCGCCGCCGATGCCGCCTTCGCCGTACAGCACCGAGGCCGGCCCCTTGAGCACTTCGATGCGCTCGTAGTTGAAACTGTCCTGCGGCCGGTTGGACATGGTCGGCGTGGAGACGCGTCCGCCGTCGAACAGGTAGGTGATGAAGCCGCCGGAGAAGCCGCGCGTCGATGCGATGCCTGGCGAACCCGGGTTGCCGCCAACCGTCACGCCGACGGCGCCACGCAGGGCTTCCTCTAGGGTACGCGCGCCGCGCAGGTCCATCGCCGCGCGCGAGATCACTTCCACCGACGCCGGCGTCTCCCGCAGGCTCAGGCCGAGGCGCGAACCGGTCTTCGCTTCACCGTCGAGATCGAGGGGTCGCGCAGAGGTGCCCGTGATGACGACGCGCTCCAATGCCCGCGCAGAGTCGGACACGGTCTGGCCCAGCGCGGGGGCACAGGCGGCCCAGCTCGCGGCCAGCGCCCACAGGGTGCGCCGCGACGGTCTGACCTGGGGGATGCTTCTGGAGCGCGAGTGCCGTGGCGTGATGGGTTGCTTCATGACGTTGAGTAGAGGGATGGAAGGAGGGGATGGCCTGTCAATGGAAGGCGGCTCAAAGACCTTCGAGTGCTTGCTCGAACCACTGGCGAATGCGTTCGCGGTGGACCCGGCCGTATAGCTGCTCGAAGCGACGAGACTCGTCCGAGGTGGCGTCCTTCCACGCAGTCGAGCGCTCCTCGACATAGGTGCGCGTGAGCGGGATGCCGCACTCCACCGTGATGCAGTGGCGCCACTGCTCGTAGGTCTGCGGAATCGTCGGCGCCTTCATGCGACCGCCTCCGTTCGCTGCCATTGCGGGAATGGATCGGGCAGATCGCGCCAGCCCTTCATGCCTGTCGCCCCCTTGCGCGTTTCGGTGTAGTTCAAGTGCATGGCCTTCCAGGCCTCTTCGATGGCCGCCCGGTCCATATGGCGACCGATGAAGACGACCTCGTTCAGGCGGTCTCCATAGGGCTCCTTCCAGCGCGCCTCGATGTTTTGTCGCTCGGCCGTGCCCTTGGCCGGCCAACGTTCGCGGGGCGCAGCAGCCCACCAGCGGCCCACCGGCTCGTGCGTGGCGGTGTTACCGGCGCGCGAGTAGTTCACCACCCAATCGGGACGGCTGGCCAGCCACACATAGCCCTTGGCGCGGATGAGACCCGGCAGCGGCAGGTCCATGAAGGTGGAGAAGCGCCAGGGGTGCAGCGGCTGGTGGCTGCGCAGCACGAAGCTGGTGATGCCGTAGGCCTCGGTCTCGGGCGTGTGTTTGCCTTCGAGCTCGCGTGCCCAGCCGGGCATGGCGCTGGCGCGCTCCAGGTCGAACCTGCCCGTGCCCAGGATGGTCTTCAAGGGAACCCGGCCGTGGTCGGCATAGACGATCTGCGAGGTCGGGTTCAGTGCCTTGACGACGGCGGTGACTTCATCGCGCCGCGCGGCATCGACCATGTCGATCTTGTTGACCACCACCACATCGGCGAACTCGATCTGCTCGGTCAGCAGACCGGCCAGGCTGCGGCTGTCGTCGTCGCCGGCCACCTCGCCGCGCTGGCTGAGCAAGTCGGTGCTGCTGTGATCGGCCAGCAGGTTGAAGGCATCCACCACCGTCACCATGGTGTCGATGCGCGCCACGTCGTTCAGCGACTCGCCCTCTTCGCTGGTGAAGTCGAAGGTGGCAGCCACCGGCAGGGGCTCGCCGATGCCGGTGGACTCGATCAGCAGGTAGTCGAAGCGACCTTCCGCGGCGAGGCGCTTGACCTCCAGCAGCAGGTCTTCGCGCAGCGTGCAGCAGATGCAGCCATTGCTCATCTCGACCAGCTTCTCGTCGGTGCGCGACAGCGCTGCGCCCGAATTAGCCGCGCCGCGTTCCACCAGCGACGCATCGATGTTCACGTCGCTCATGTCGTTGACGATCACCGCCACGCGCAGGCCTTCGCGGTTGGCCAGGATGTGGTTGAGAAGCGTGGTCTTGCCCGCGCCGAGGAAGCCGGACAGGACGGTGACGGGGAGGCGCTGTTTCGTCATGGTGGGTGCTCTGTCGGTGCGGACGTCGACTGTGTTCTTGTTCGTAATAGTAGTGCATTATCATTAAAGTCCACTTGAATCCGGTAGCCTCCATGCATGGAACGCAACACCCGCCAGCGCAGCGCCATCCGCGACGCCATCGCGCGGGCCGACCGACCGCTGCTGCCGCAAGAGGTGCTGGAAGCGGCCCAGCACGACGTGCCGGGGCTGGGCATCGCCACGGTCTATCGCAACCTCAAGGTACTGGTCGAGGAAGGCGAACTGCAGCCGGTGAACCTGCCCGGCGAGAACCCGCGCTTCGAGCTGGTGGGACATCAGCACCATCACCACTTCCAGTGCCGGCAATGCCAGCGCGTGTTCGACGTGCACGCCTGCCCGGGCGACCTGGGCCGCCTGGCGCCGCAGGGCTTCACGGTGGAAGACCACGACCTCACGCTCTATGGGCGCTGCAAGGACTGCGCGCTACCCGTGGACAAGCCCGGCAGGCGCAAGGCAGCCGAGCCGGGAGCCCACAAGCACAAGCACACGCACCGTCACCGCAGCTGATGGCCCAGAGGCTGTCGTGCTGACGGCAGGCGCCGGTATGCGGCTGCTGCTGGCCAGCGCTGTGCTCGCCGTGCTGTGGCTGGCCGTGGGATGGGCCTTGACGTGAGTGCTGCAAATGTGGCCGCAGTCACTTTGCGGGACCTGACGGTGTCGTACCGCGGCCACCCCGCGGTGCACCACCTCAGCGGCACCTTCATGGCTGGCACGCTGACGGCCGTGGTCGGGCCCAACGGGGCCGGCAAGAGCAGCCTGCTCAGTGCGATGGGCGGCACGATCCGCGGCTTCGAAGGCAACATCGAGCGCGACCCGGCTTTGCAGCTGGCCTACCTGCCGCAGGCCTCGGCGCTGGATCGCAGCTTCCCGGTGCGCGTGCACGAGGTGGTTGCCATGGGCCTGTGGTCGCGCATCGGCAGCTTTGGTGGCCTGCGGCCTGAAGGCCGAAACCGCGTCGACCAGGCGCTGGCCGCCGTGGGCCTGAGCGGATTCGCCGCTCGCTGGCTGGGCGAGTTGTCCGCCGGCCAGGCCCAGCGAGTGCTGTTCGCGCGCGTGCTGATGCAGGACGCCGGTCTGATCCTGTTGGACGAGCCCTTCAACGCCATCGATGCGCGCACCACGGCCGATCTGCTGGCGCTGCTGCACTGCTGGAAGCATGAGGCACGCACCGTGGTTGCCGTGCTGCACGACATCGAGCAGGTGCGCGAACACTTCGAACAGGTGCTGTTGCTGGCCCGTGAACGCGTTGCCTGGGGGCCGACGGCCGAGGTGCTGAAGGCCGAACACCTGTTCAAGGCGCGCCAAATGGCCGAGGCCTGGGACGACGCGGCGCCGCGCGGCGAGGTGTCGGCATGAGCGCCGCGCCGGGCCGCCCCAAGCAAGCTCGCATCCCCGCGGGGGATCGACAGCAGTACCCGGCTGTCGAGGGGTGCACATGAGTCCGCTCTTTGTGTTCTTGCTGGAACCCTTCGTCGAGTTCCCGTTCATGCGCCGAGCGCTGGTGGGCACGCTGGCGCTGTCGCTGGGCTGTGCGCCCATCGGCTGCGTGCTGGTGCTGCGCCGCATGAGCCTGGTGGGCGATGCCATGGCGCACGCCGTGCTGCCTGGGGCCGCCGCGGGTTTCCTGCTGGCAGGGCTGTCGCTGCCGGCTATGAGCCTGGGTGGCTTCGTCGCCGCGCTGGCCGTGGCGCTGGCCGCCGGCTTCGTCACGCGCAGCACGCCGCAGCGCGAAGACGCCAGTTTCGCGGCCTTCTACCTGATCGCTCTGGCGCTGGGGGTGCTGCTGGTGTCGCTGCGCGGCAGCCAGATCGACCTGATGCACATGCTGTTCGGCAGCTTGCTGGCGGTGGACGACGTGGCGCTGCTGCAGCTCGCCGTGGTGGCCAGCGTCACGCTGTGGGCCCTGGCGCTGATGTACCGGCCGCTGGTGCTGGAGAGCTTCGACCCCTGCTTCCTGCGCAGCGTGGGTGGCCCTGGTGCTCGTGCGCACATGCTGCTCCTGGTGTTGCTGGTGGCCAACCTGGTCAGCGCCTTCCAGGCCCTGGGTACGCTGATGGCCGTCGGTTTGATGATGCTGCCGGCAGCCGCAGCGCGTTTCTGGGTGACCAGCCTGCCGGCAATGGCTGCGTTGTCGGTAGCCGTCGGCGCTGCATCCGGCGCGGCCGGCTTGCTGCTGAGCTACCACGCCGAGTTGCCGTCCGGCCCCTGCATCGTGCTCGTCTGCGGTTTGGCCTACATGGCATCGGTTCTGTTTGGCGCCCGCGAAGGCATCGTCACGCGGCGGCTGCAGGCCGCATCTCACCTGACCCGTTGAACACCATGACCCTGAACCGCCGTCAGACATTGAAAATGGGCGGTGCCGCCCTGGCCGCACTGCATCCCCTGGCCCTCCGCGCGCAAGCCCCGGCTCCCCGCGTCGTCGCCAGCTTTTCCATCCTGGCCGACATGGCGCGGGAACTCGCACCCGCCGGTGTGCAGGTCACCGCGCTGGTCGGGCCCAACGCGGACGCCCATGTCTACGCGCCGAGCCCCGCCGACGGCAAACGTCTGGCCGAGGCCGACCTGGTGTTGATCAACGGCCTGGGTTTCGAGGGCTGGATCGAGCGCATGGTCAAAATTTCCGGCTACCGCGGCACGGTCGCCGTGGCCAGCCAGGGCATCCAGGCACGAACGGGCGGTCACCACGGCACGGACCCTCATGCCTGGCAAGACCTGACACTGGCGCGGCGATACGCCAGCAACATCAGCGCGGCCTTCATCCAGCGTTGGCCCGCGCAGCGCGACGAGATCGCCCGACGCGACGCGGATTACGGGGGCCGCATCGGAAGCCTCGACCGACAGGTGCGCGAGTGGCTGAGCGTCGTGCCACGCGCCCAGCGCCGCGTGATCACCTCCCACGACGCCTTCGGCTACTTCGGTGCCGCTTACGGCGTGGACTTCCTGGCACCGCAGGGCTGGACCACCCACAGCGAACCGTCGGCGGCCGCGGTGGCGCGCCTGATCCGCCAGATCAGGAAGGACGGCGTGCGCGCGATCTTCATCGAGAACATCAGCGACCCCCGCTTGGTCGAGCGCATCGCCAGCGAGGCCGGCGTGCGCATCGGCGGAACGCTGTACTCCGATGCCCTGTCCAAACCCGACGGACCTGCGCCGACCTACCTGCGCCTGATCGAACACAACGCGCGCAGCCTGGCTGCCGCGCTGCAGGCCTGAATCACCACTGCCACCCACCTGAGGAGATCCGATGAACCGACCGACCCTTGTTTTGTGGATGACTTGCCTGTCCTTCGCTGCGGCCCCAGCCTGGTCGGCGGGCAAGGCGCACGAACACGGCGCGCTGAAGCTCGACGTGGCGATCGAAGGCAACAAGCTCACGATCGCGATGGAAGCACCGCTGGACAACCTGCTCGGCTTCGAACGCGCGCCACGCACCGACGCCGAGCGCAAGGCGGCCGCCGAGGTACTGGCCCGGCTGCGAAGCCCGAACCAGGGCAAAGCGCTGTTCAGCGCAGACGCCTCCGCGCAATGCACCCTGAGCAAGGCCGACGTGCAGGCGCCGGTGCTTGAGCCCGGCGCCAAGCCGGCACCGAAGGACGAACATGCCGACCTGGATGCGAGCTACGAGTTCAGCTGCGCGCAGCCTGCCGAACTGCGCAGCCTGGACGTCGGGCTTTTCGACGCCTACAAACGCATCCAGCGCATCGATGTACAGGTGGCGGGGCCGAAGTCCCAGTCGAAGGTGACCTTGAAGCGGCCGGCGCGCAGTGTCAAGCTGGTGCGGTGAACAGCGACCGCGTGAATGGCCCGCTGGCATAGCGCCGAACGGCAGCTAACTGGGGTAAGCCGGAACGGCGGGAACTGGCCGGGTGCTGCCCGCCACCTCGCTCGCCCGTGCGGCCGCTGCCCAACGCATTGCGGGCATTCAATGCCCAGTGGCCGTGCGCTCCGTGCGAGTCTGGACCGAAGGGCCGCCACGAGTGGATCGAAGCTCGGAGAGGTTGCCGTTGATGATGTACTTCCATAGATCACCGAGCGGCAAGTCGTCTGGTCCCCTGCCCTGCCATTGCCCAGCACAGCGAATCAGGAAGCGCGGCCGGCCGGCGCGGCGTATCGCCTGGGAGCGCAAGAATTTACCGTCAGCGCAACTCAACCCGTCGATCGCCCGATAAGCCGCATGGATGCTAGATCTTGCGGCCGGAATTTACCGTCAACGTGGGAATCGCCATGACGGAAAATTTCTCGCGTGAACTCGACGCGACATTTTTACCGTCAGATTGAAGGGCATCCCAGCGATAGATCTCGATAGATCTCGACATACGTTTTCCTTTCGAATCAACGGGTTGGGTCGACTTTCCGATAGATCTCGATAGACCCCGATGGCTCTCGAAAGCTACTCCCACTCAATCGTCGCCGGCGGCTTGCCCGAGATGTCGTACACCACACGGTTGATGCCGCGCACCTCGTTGATGATGCGATTGCTGACGCGGCCCAGCAGTTCGTGTGGCAGGTGCGCCCAGTGTGCGGTCATGAAGTCCTGCGTCTGCACCGCGCGCAGGCTCACCACCCACTCGTAGGTGCGGCCGTCGCCCATCACGCCGACGCTTTTCACGGGCAGAAATACGGCGAAGGCTTGGCTTGTGTTTTCGTACCAGTTGCGGCCGTCCGCATCCGTGGTCGCTCGCAGTTCCTCGATGAAAATGTGATCGGCGCGGCGCAGCAGGTCGGCATACTCGCGCTTGACCTCGCCCAGGATGCGCACGCCGAGGCCCGGGCCGGGGAACGGATGCCGGTACACCATCTCCGGCGGCAGGCCGAGCGAGATGCCGAGCGCGCGCACCTCGTCCTTGAACAGCTCGCGCAGCGGCTCCAGCAGCTTCAGGTGCAGCGTCTCGGGCAGGCCGCCGACGTTGTGGTGGCTCTTGATGGTGGTGGCCTTCTTGGTCTTGGCACCGGCGGACTCGATCACATCGGGGTAGATCGTGCCCTGCGCCAGCCAGCGGGCGTTGGCGATCTTCGCGGCCTCTTCCTGGAACACGTGCACGAACTCGCGCCCGATGATCTTGCGCTTGGCCTCGGGGTCGGCCACGCCGGCCAGCTCGCTCATGAAGCGCTCGGAGGCATCGACGTGAATGAGCTTCAGGCCCATGTGCTTCTGGAACGTGTCGACTACCTGCTCCGCCTCGTTCAGGCGCAGCAATCCCGTGTCGACGAACACGCAGGTGAGCTGCGCGCCGATGGCCCTGTGGATCAGCGCCGCCGCCACCGAGGAGTCGACGCCGCCCGACAGCCCGAGAATGACCTCCTCATCGCCGACCTGCGCGCGGATCCGGTCCACCGCCTCGGTCACGTAGTCCGGCATGTTCCAGTCGCCGCGGCAGCCGCAGATCTCGCGCACGAAGCGCGTGAGGATCGCCGTGCCCTGCAGCGTGTGCGTGACCTCGGGGTGGAACTGCACGGCGTAGAAGCGCCGGTCCTCGTCGGCCATGCCGGCGATCGGGCAGCTCGGCGTGGAGGCCATCAGCTTGAAGCCGGGCGGCAGCTCGGTCACCTTGTCGCCATGGCTCATCCAGACCTTGAGCATGCCGTGGCCCTCTAGGGTGGCGAAGTCCTGCAGCCCGTCCAGCAGCCGGGAGTGACCGCGCGCGCGCACCTCGGCGTAGCCGAACTCGCGGTGGTGCCCGCTCTCGACCTTGCCGCCGAGTTGCTGCGCCATGGTCTGCATGCCGTAGCAGATGCCCAGCACCGGTACGCCGAGGTGGAACACCTCCTCGGGCGCGCGGTCGGTGGACTCCTCGTAGGCCGACATGTGCGAGCCCGACAGGATCACGCCCTGCGGCGCAAACGCGCGGATGAAGACGGCGCCGACGTCGCTCGGATGGATCTCGCAGTACACGCCAGCCTCGCGCACGCGACGCGCAATGAGCTGGGTGACCTGCGAGCCGAAGTCCAGGATCAGGATGCGCTGATGGTGCATGGCGTTTTCAGGGTTCAGGCGAGCCAGCCGATCAGCCAGACGGTGATGCCGGCTACGGTCATCGGCAGCGCGTAGACGATCGGCCAGTCAGCCTTGGTTGCCTGCAGGATCAGGTTCAGGCAGATGAGGCCCAGCCCGGCCGAGCGCAGCAGGGCCGCGCCGTCGCCGGCCTGCAAATGTGCCGGCAGGTGGTAGGCGATGAACACGACGATTACCGCGCCGATCAGGCCCCAGGCCCGGGTCCAGACCTGCACGAAGCGCTTGCGCCCGGGGCTGATGTCGCGCGCGGGCGCGGCAGCGGCGCGTTGCAGCTTCCTATTCGACACGGTAGTTGGGTGCCTCTTTGGTGATCTTCACGTCGTGCACGTGGCTCTCGCGCATGCCGGCGCTGGTGATCTCGCAGAACTCCGCCCGGGCGTGCATCTGCTCGATGGTCGCGCAGCCGCAATAGCCCATGCTGGAGCGCAGGCCGCCGGCCAGCTGGAAGATGATCGCCAGCACCGAGCCCTTGTAGGGCACCATGCCCTCGATGCCCTCGGGCACGAACTTGTCGACGTTGGCGTCGTTGTCCTGGAAGTAGCGTTCCGCCGAGCCCTGCTGCATCGCCCCCAGCGAGCCCATGCCGCGGTAGCTCTTGTACGAGCGGCCCTGGTACAGAATCACCTCACCGGGCGCCTCCTCGGTGCCGGCGAACATGCTGCCCATCATCACGCTCGAAGCGCCCGCAGCCAGGGCCTTGGCGATGTCGCCGCTGTAACGGATGCCGCCATCGGCCACCAGCGGCACCCCGGTCCCCTCCAGCGCCTGAGCCACGTTGGCGATCGCCGTGATCTGCGGCACGCCCACACCGGCCACGATGCGCGTGGTGCAGATCGAGCCCGGCCCGATACCGACCTTCACGCCGTCGGCGCCGGCCTCGACCAGCGCCCGGGCGGCAGTGCCGGTGGCGATGTTGCCGCCGATCACCTGCACCTGCGGAAAGTTCTTCTTCACCCAGCGCACCCGGTCGAGCACGCCCTGGCTGTGACCGTGCGCGGTGTCGACGATCAGCACGTCGACGCCGGCCCGGACCATGCGCTCGGCGCGCTCCTCGGAGTCCGTTCCCGTCGAGATGGCGCCGCCCACCAGCAGCTTGCCCAGCTCGTCCTTGGCCGCCAGCGGATGCTCGACGGCCTTGGTGATGTCCTTGACCGTGACCAGGCCGCGCAGCTCGAACTCGCCGTTCACGACGATCACGCGTTCCAGCCGGTGCCGGTGCATCAGCGCCTTGGCCTCATCGAGACTGGCGCCCTCCCGGACGGTGACCAGACGCTCGCGCGGAGTCATGACCTCCGCCACCCGGGCATCCATGCGGGTCTCGAAACGCAGGTCGCGGTTGGTGACGATGCCCACCACCTGCGTGCCCTGCACTACCGGCAAGCCGGAGATCTTATTGCTGCGCTGCAGCTCGATGGCCTCACGTACCGTGATGTCGGGCGAGATGGTGATCGGATCGCGCAGCACGCCGGCCTCGTGGCGCTTGACCTTGAGCACCTCGGCGGCCTGCGCCTGAGGACTGAAATTCTTGTGGATGATGCCTATGCCGCCTTCCTGCGCCAGAGCGATCGCCAGGCGGGCCTCGGTCACCGTGTCCATGGCGGCCGAGACGAGGGGCAGATTCAGCAGGATCTGGCGTGAAAGTCGGGTCGCGAGGCTGGTCTCGCGGGGGAGGACGGCCGAAAAGGCCGGCAGCAGGAGCACGTCATCAAAGGTCAACGCCTTCTGGGTCAACCGCATGGCAATCCTCATGACGCAAAAGCGGAGTGTAAGGCAGCCACGTCCACGTCCCGGATCGAGGCCACGAGGCGTCGCGTGACCACCGACTCATTGGATGCTTGTGCAGACGACGCGGACCTCTAAAATAAGGTTATTCCATAGTTAGGCAGGTGGCGGCCCTCGATGCGGACTTCCTCGAAGCGATTGCCGGCCGTTGTGGCCGCTCTGATGCTCGCCCTGGCCTGCAGCGACGCGGCCCTCGGGCAGTGGGCCTGGAGGGACGAGAACGGCCGGCTGGTCTTCTCGGACCGTCAGCCCCCGGCCAACATCAAGCCCGAGAACATCGTGCGCCAGCCAGGCCAGTCCGGCATCGCCCGCCCGTCCGGCGAAGCCGCACCGGCAGACTCCGCCAAGGCAGCGCCGCGCACCGCGGCCGAACGCGAATTGGAGTTCCGCAAGCGCCAGACCGAGCGGGCGGACGCAGAGCGCAAGCAGGCCGAGGAGCAGGCCAGCGTCTCTCGCCGCAATTCCGATTGTGAGCGAGCACGCGGCTACCTGCGCTCGCTCGAAGATGGCGCGCGCATCGTCCGAACCGACCCGCAGGGCAATCGCGAGTTTCTCGACGACGCACAGCGTACTGCCGAGATAGCCCGCGCGCGCGAGGCGGTAGCGCGAAGCTGCACCGGCTGACCCGCAACGGTCCGGGGCTACGTCTGCTTTGGACCTCAGTCCGGCCCCGCGGTCGATCTAGATTGCCTGGCGTCGCCGCCGAACTTCGGCACGCACTCGCCGGGCCTCCCTGGGATCGATCGCCAGTGGCCGATACACCTCGATGCGGTCACCCGGCTGCACCGGCTCGGCGCCTTGGCGCGGCTGGTTGAATACCCCCAGATCCAGCACCTGTCCGCCCAGTTCCGGCGCGAGTTCGAGCAGGCCACTGGCCAGCACCGCCTCGGCCAGCGTCGCGCCGGCCCCAATTTCAACCGGCAGCACGAGCTGGCGCCGCGGCGACAGGTACACCACGGTGGCCGCCACCGGCACGCCGTCAGCGCATGCCATAGACCGCCTCGGCACGCCGGGTGAAGGCGTCGATCATCGAGCCGGCAATGCCCTCGAACACCGGCGCCACGGCGCGGCCGACGATCCCGGTGGCGAACTGGAAGTGCAGGTTCAGGTGCACCTTGCAGGCATCGTCGCGCAGTTGCGTGAAGGTCCATTCTCCCGACAGGCGCCTGAAGGGGCCGGCCACCAGTTGCATGCGGATCAGCCGCGGCGCGTCGTTGTGGTTGAGGGTGGTGAACTCGCTCATGACGCCGCGGTAGTCGATCTGCACCGTGGCCTCGATGTCGCCGTTGGGCTGCGGCCGCAGGCGGGCACCGGCACACCAGGGCAGGAACTTCGGATAGTCCTTGACGCCGGCCACCAGCCCGAACATCTCTTCGGCGCTGTAGGGGACGAGGACGGAGCGTTCGACGCGATGCATGGTGAGTCGGCCGCGCGGGCCCGCAGGCCGCGTTGCTACGATGACATTTTACGTTGACCGCGCATGAGCATCGCCCAGAACAAGAAGGCCTTTCACGACTACGGCATCGAGGAGCGCTTCGAGGCCGGTCTCGTGCTCGAAGGCTGGGAGGTCAAGAGCATCCGCGCCGGGCAGGTGCACCTGAAGGAGGCTTACGTGATCGTGCGCAACGGCGAGATCTTCCTGCTCAATTCGCACGTCGCGCCGCTGAAGACCGCCTCCACCCACATCCAGCCCGAGCCCACTCGCACGCGCAAGCTCCTGCTCAAAGCAGCGGAAATCCGCAAGCTCATCGGCAAGGTCGAGCGCGCCGGCTATGCGCTGGTGCCGCTCGACCTGCACTACGTCAAGGGCCGCATCAAGCTGGAGATCGGCCTTGCCAAAGGAAAACGGCAGTTCGAGAAGCGCGACGCGCAAGCCGAGAAGGACTGGAAGCGCGAGCAGAGCCGGCTGCTCAAGCAGCGCAGCCGATGACCATGGCAGCGGGCGAATCGATGACCAAGGGCACGCCGCTTGCCTCGGCCTTCGCCGAAGCAGGCGGCGTGCAGCGCGTGTTCGACGGTAAGGCGCACGACTACGAGCGCGGCCGGCCGGGCTATCCGACCGCGCTCTATGAGCACATCGAAAGCCTATTCGGTCGCGGCACCGCGCTGTCGATCGCCGACATCGGCGCCGGCACCGGGCTGTTCACCCGCGGCTGGCTGGAGCGCGGCCATCGGGTGGTTGCAGTGGAACCGAACGACCCGATGCGCGAGGCCGCCGACGCCATGCTGCGGGGCCAGCCCTCCTATCGCAGCGTGAACGGATCGGCCGAGGCGACCAGCCTGGCCGACGCCAGCGTCGATCTCGTCACGGCCGCGCAGGCCTTCCACTGGTTCGACACGCTGGCCTTCCGCGCCGAGTCGCTGCGCATCCTTCGGCCAGAGGGGCTGGCAGCGATCGTCTGGAACGACCGCGACGACGACGGCCTGAATCGCGATCTGAGCGCGCTCTTCGCAACCTTCGGCGGCGCCCGGCGTACGGCCATCGCAGCGGGCCTCGTCAAGGACGAGGCGATCGGCCGATTGTTCGGCCATGGTGGCGTGCAGGCGTGGAGCACCACCCACTCGGAACCGCTCGACGCGCCCGGGCTCGCCGCGCTTGCCTTCTCGCGCTCGTTCATGCCGCCACGAGACAGTGCTCAGGGCAGCGCGGCGCAACGCGCGGTGCAGGAGATCTTCGACCGCTGGGCGCATGACGGACGCGTGCGCGTCGGCTACGTCACCCGTGCGCTGGTCGGTCGGCCGGCGTGATCAAGCGTTGAGCCATTTGGCCTGGCGCGCCATCTTCTGCAGGGATGCGAAGTCGCGCACGCCCTGTTGCCAGGCCCTGGGCAGCAAACGCGCGGCCAGCAAGCCGGTGGCGAAGGCGTCGGCCGCCGCCGAGTGCCGGACCGACACGGTGATGCTGTAGCGCGCCAGCCATTCATCGAGCGACTTGAGCTTGGCCTCGGGATCCACCGCCGGCGCCAGTTCGGCCAGGTCCAGCCAGGGGTTGTCGAAGGGCTGGTTGACGAAGACCTTCACCGCCCGGGCCAGGAAACCGCGATCGAATGGCGCGTGGAAGGCGATGATCGGGCTGGCCCGGACAAAGTCCAGAAAGGCGCGCGTCGCCTCGGCCGGATCGACACCCTGCTCCTGCGCCTGCACGCCGATGCCGTGCACCAGGATGTTCTCGCGCGAGCTGGCGGTACTCTGGCGACAGACAATCTCGATGGCCTCGCCCGGCAGCACCCGGCCATCGCTGCGCATGGCCACGCCGCCGATCGAGATCAGGCCGTCCTTCGTGGGGTCGAAGCCGCTCGTCTCCACGTCGACGACGACCCAGCGCTGCGGCCCCTCGTCGGCCGCCACGCCCCGCAGGCGCCGGAACCAGTCGAGCATGCCGGTCAGCCCGGATAGTCCAGTTCCAGCCGCTGCTGGGCCTTGCGGGCCTGGCGCAGCGCTTCCCTGAGGATGCGCCGGTCGAGCGCCGACAGCTCGCGCGGATCGACGCGGTTCGGGTTGCCCTCGCCCGGCCCGCCGCGCTCGCTGCGCCGGTGCTGAGCATTCAGCCGCATCAGCTGCAGGAACTCGAAGGCGTCGATCCATGCGGCGACATCGCCGGCCGTCAGCCGCCCGACCTCCGCCAATCGCCTGAAGCGCTCGGCCGTGCCGGTCTCCTGCACGCCGGCGGCCAGCGCCCAGATGCGCGCGGCGTCGACGAAGGGAACGGTGCCATTGAGCTTGAGGTCCACCGGCGCGCTGGCGGCATCGCCGAGCAGCGCCTCCAGCATGCCGCCGGCCGGCGGCCGGTTGCGCAACGCGTTGTCCGACATCTGCTTGAGGAAGCGAGGCGTGCGCTGCGCGCGCGCCACCACGTCCTCGCGCAGCGCGGTGGCCAGCGCCCGGTTGCCGAAGATGCCGCGGAAGTCGAAGAAAATGCTCGCGTGCAACAGCGCCTGCGGGTCACCGCGCTCGATCCAGTCGGCAAACAGGGTCGCCCAGCCATCGGTGTCGGTGCACCACTGCGGGTTGCGCGCCATGATGTTGCCCTTGCACAGCGGAAATCCGGCCTGCGCCAGCGCGACGTTGACCCAGTCGGCCAGTTCGAGCAATGGCTCGCGCGCCGCTGCACCCCGCAGGAATACGATGCCGTTGTCCTGGTCGGTGGCAATGGTCTGTTCAGCGCGCCCTTCGCTGCCCAGGGCCAGCCAGCAGAAGCCGTCGGGGTCGAGCTTGAAGCGCTCGGAGGCCAGCGCGAGCAGCCGCTGCGTCAGTTGATCATTCAGGTGGCTGATGAGCCGCGTGAGCTGCGCCGCGGCCACGCCCTGCGCAACCAGGTGATGCGACAGCCGGTTGATGTCCTGCGCCACGGCAGCCAGCGCCTCCGGGTTCGCGGCGCGCCGCAGGCCCGTGGCCAGTTGCCGCACCGACAGGCGCTGCAGCGTGAACAGATCGCGCTCCGACACCACGCCGACGACACGCGCCATGCCGCCGCGCGCCTGCAGCACGGGCACGTGGCGGATCGAATGCTCGGCCATCAGCAGTGTGGCGTCGGCCGCGGTCGCATTGCCATCGAGGGTCATCACGTCGCGCGTCATCACTTCGCGGATCGGCGTGTCGAGCGGGCGCTGGGGCAGGATCACGCGGTCGATCAGATCGGTGCGCGTGAGGATGCCCAGCACCTGCTCGCCGCCGGGAAACTCCTCGGTGACGATGACCGAACCCACGTGCGCCTGGTTCATGCGGCCGAAGGCCTCGCGCAGACTGTCGTCGGGCCGGCAGGTGAGCGGCGCACCGCGCACCAGCGCTGCCAGCGACATCCCCATGGTGCGTTCGGCGCTGGCCTCTGCAGCGTAGGTGGCCTGCATGTGCTGACGCGACAGGTCGAGCAGGCTGCCCAGCCGGCGCCGGCAAAAGCCGGCAAATGGTTCGCTACGTTGGACCAGTTCGTTGAAGCGGGCGCGCGGCAGCAGCAGGCAGAAGGTGTCGCCGACGGCCACGTAGGTCAGCGTGACGGGGCGCTCGGCCAGCAGCGCGCCGACCGGAAAGCAGTCGCCCGTGGTGGCCTCGAAGGAGATGCGCTCCTCCTCGGTGCGACCGGTGCGCGGCTGCAGGCCGCGCACGCCGCCCTGCTTGACGATCCAGCAGTAATCGGCCACTGCCGGCGAGGGGGACAGCAAGGTCTCGCCGGGTGCGTAATAGGCGACCTCGACGTGGCTCAGCAGGAACTCGATGTCCGCCACCGCCATCTGCGAGAACGGCACATGGGGCTGGAGAACCTGCCTGAGCGCAAGGTTGATGGTCGGCGCACCCATCAGGCCCCCGCCGCCGCTTGTTCGTCGCGGGCCGCTGCCGCCCGCCCTGCTGGCCTAGTCGCCGCCTCCGCCGTCGCCGTCATGACCGTCTCCATTGCGCTGGTGGGCGGCACCGCCGGCTGCCGGGC
>VYLR01000094.1_pt1 | contig 27657 bp, 32 predicted proteins | sample 5114291 | NCBI WGS metagenome assembly VYLR01 (sample SAMN12291774, study PRJNA351875) | freshwater metagenome | isolation source: freshwater lake | place: USA: Michigan, Lansing Lake | collected 2013-08-14 | reverse complement strand
TTATTATTCTACTAATGACAGTAGCCTAGTTACTCAGGAGCCGGATACGGCGAAAGTCGTAAGTCCGGTTTTGAAGCAGGGGGTGGGAAGGCGACTTCCTGCTCTACTGTAACGCCCCCCCTGCCCCTGCCCCCCCTGCCCCCCGACATCGGGGGGGTCGGGGGGGCAGGGGGGGGTGTGGGGTTTTACCCATTCCGCTCACTCCGGGGTCCGACACTTTTGGATGGTCAAAAAGTCTAAAAAAGTCTAAAAGTGTTATCCAACAAGGTTTTTAGATTTATTCAGGCGGACTTCGGTATTTCTGAGTCAACTTTTAGGAGGAAAACCCAAGCCGATGATGGGATTTGAACCCACGACCAATTGATTACGAATCAACTACTCTACCACTGAGCTACATCGGCACATTGCCAATTTCCGATTATATCACGGACAATAGATACAAAGCTAGAAAGATTTTTTTATGAGCAAATCCCCTCGACTCGATCCCCAAAAATACGCGCGCTTGCAAGAGGAAGCCGCCAATCCCTACCGAGGTCTGCGGCAGTTTCTCTATCTCGGTTTAGGTGCTTCTGGTTTCATCGGTGCGGTGGTGTTTCTGGCCCAATTAGCGGCAGCCAGGGACGTCGCCACCGCCTTACCCAATTTTGCCCTACAAACTGGTGTGGTGGCCCTGATGATTTGGTTATTTCGTCGGGAAAAAAAGGCTGGCGGTTGAGGGAGTAGCCACCGATGGACAAAACAGTCTCTTGCCCCGCAGAATAAAAGTTAACATTAACTCCAGTCTTTTCGTGTTATGATCGGGGGGAGAGTCAAGATTGGTGTTCAAGTTCGTTTTCAGTATTAATTCGGTAAGTCTTTTACTTTAGTATTGTTCGGCTTCTCCCTGAATTTTGTGTCTCCACACCGTTTCGAGTATTGTTCGAGGATTCAAGTATTATGTCTATTTTTGTTGGTAATCTCTCTTACGAGATTTCCCAAGAAGATCTGGTCGATGTCTTTGCAGAGTACGGCAAAGTTAAAAGGGTTCATATTCCCGTGGACAAAGAGACACAGCGCAAACGCGGTTTCGCCTTCGTGGAAATGGAAAGTAAAGCCCAGGAAACCGCCGCAATTGAGGCACTAGATGGTGCTGACTGGATGGGGCGATCAATTAAAGTTAACGAAGCCCGCGAGCGTGAAGAGCGCGCACCCTTCAATGGTGGTGGTGGTGACAGAAAAAAACGCTATTAAGCTTTTTTTGTGAATAATTGTGGGAGGGTGGACAGGGTTCACCCTTTTTTTGTCGGCAATTACGATCGCCGTTTCGCTCAAAACCAATAGAAATCTAAATGTCTGAGTCTCTCTAAAAGGTAACAAGTAAACTATAAAGGATATCGTTATCAGGTATGATCGGCGATCAACTCCCGAATATATGGACAACAAAAACCCATGGAGACAACCTATATAGCTGATGGGCGTGAAGTGCTTCAATGCCCCACTTTAGTTGAAGACGATCGCACGGGCATGAGTCCCGAAACCCTAAAACGGGCTTTTCTGGACAATCTGTTTTATTTGCAAGGGGTTAACCGCACTAATGCTAGTCCCTACAATTACTATGTCGCCCTTGCCTACACTGTTCGCGATCGCCTGCTGCGTCGTTTTCTGAAATCCACCGACACCTACAAACAGGAAAAAGTTAAGCTCGTCTGCTATTTCTCGGCCGAATTTCTCATGGGGCGGTATTTAGGTAATAATCTCGCCAATTTGGGTATTTATGACCTAATCAAAGAGACGATCGAGGAATTAGGTCTTGATTTTGAGGAAATTATCGAACAGGAACCGGATCCCGGCCTCGGCAACGGCGGTTTAGGGCGTTTAGCGGCTTGTTTCCTTGATTCTCTCGCTTCCCTAGAAATTCCCGCCATCGGTTACGGTATCCGCTACGAATTTGGCATTTTCCATCAAATGATCCAAAACGGTTGGCAGGTGGAAATCCCCGATAACTGGCTACGCTTCGGCAATCCTTGGGAATTACCCCGTCCCGATGAAAGTGTGGAAGTAAAACTGGGGGGCCGGACGGAAATCTATCACGATGATAAGGGACAGGAACGGGTACAATGGCTGCCGGAACGTCGGGTTTTAGCCATTCCCCACGATACCCCCGTCCCGGGTTATAAAACCAACACGGTGAACGCTTTGCGTCTCTGGAAAGCAGAAGCGAGTGAATCGTTTAATTTTGAGGCTTTTAACGCCGGGTTATACGATCAATCCGTGGCTGAAAAAATGGACGCGGAAACCATTTCTAAAGTCCTTTATCCCAACGATAACACCCCCGCCGGTCGCGAATTACGTCTCGCCCAACAATACTTTTTTGTGGCCGCTTCCCTGCAAGATTTAATTCGCATTCACCTAAAAAGCCACAAAAATCTGCAAAATTTCCACGAAACCGCCGCTATTCAACTGAACGATACTCACCCCGCCATTGCGATCGCTGAGTTAATGCGTTTGTTAGTGGATGAAAACGGCTTAGAATGGTCAAAAGCTTGGACAATTACCCAAAAAACCTTCGCTTATACCAATCATACCCTATTGCCGGAAGCCCTAGAACGTTGGTCGGCGGCTCTGCTGGGGAAATTGCTACCCCGACATCTAGAAATTATCTACCTGATCAATCACTTTTTCCTCGACGATGTGCGGACTTGGTTTCCCGATAACGAGGAATTATTGGGCAAATTGTCGATAGTTGAAGAAGCTGGTTGGGGTAATAAACAAATTCGCATGGCTAATTTAGCCTGTGTGGGTAGTCACTCGATTAACGGAGTCGCTGCCTTACACACCGAGTTACTGCAAAAAGACACCCTGAAAGAGTTTGCCATGCTCTGGCCGGAAAAATTCTACAATAAAACCAATGGTGTCACCCCGCGCCGGTGGATTTTATTGAGCAATCCCCAATTATCGGCACTATTTACCGAAAAAATCGGCGATAATTGGTTAAAAGACCTGAAGGAATTGCGAAAACTGGAACAATACCTTGATGATCCCGAATTCCGTCAGCGTTGGTATGCAATTAAACAGGCGAATAAGGCCGATTTAGCGGCTTATATGCTGAAAACCCGCAATATCGAGGTGGATGTTAATTCGATTTTCGATGTGCAGGTAAAACGGATTCACGAATACAAACGCCAACATCTGGCAGTTCTGCACATTATCGCCCTTTACAATCGCATTAAACAGAACCCTCAGATCGATATCGTGCCGCGCACTTTTATCTTTGGTGGTAAGGCAGCCCCGGGTTACTTTATGGCGAAGTTAATTATTAAGTTAACTAATGCTGTGGCTGAAATTGTGAATAAGGATCCTGATGTCAGAGGTCGTTTAAAAGTGGTTTTCCTGCCTAACTTTAACGTTTCTTTGGGTCAACGCATCTATCCGGCGGCGGATCTTTCCGAACAGATTTCTACGGCGGGTAAGGAAGCTTCCGGAACCGGTAATATGAAGTTTGCCATGAATGGCTCCCTCACCATCGGGACTCTGGACGGTGCTAATATCGAAATTCGCGAGGAAGCAGGGGCAGAAAATTTCTTCCTTTTTGGCTTGACAGCAGAAGAAGTTTATGCTAAGAAAGCCCACGGTTATGAACCGATGAGCTATTACAAAAATAATCGCGAATTGAAGGGAGTGATCGATCGAATTAAGAGTGGTTATTTTAGCCATGGTGACCCGGAATTATTCAGGCCGATCGTTGATTCTCTCCTCTACGATGACCAGTATATGCTTTTAGCTGATTATCAATCCTACGCTGATTGTCAGGAACAGGTAAGTGAAGCTTATCGCGATCGAGACAAGTGGACGCGGATGTCGATTCTTAACTCGGTTCGCATGGCCAAATTCTCTAGCGATCGCACAATCTGGGAATATTGTCAAGAGATTTGGAAAGTTAATCCGGTCAAGATTAGTTTAGAGGATTAAAAAACTCGGTCAAGTTCGGGTTTAGTCTTTGACTAGCCCGAATTCTGGAACCGTAGCCCCAAAAATGCTTTGTGAAAAGGATGAAATTTATTATTTTTTGCTATCCAAAAACTGGGTCAACACTTTTGAGTTTTAGGGTGAATGATTCGGGGAGCTTTTTGATTATGAGGAAAAATATAAATGTCAGTAATAATTGAACAAAACCTAGGGGAAATTTTAGCTCAAATTAATCACAAATTAGAGAATTTACAAAAAGATGTTACAGACATCAAAATTGAGTTAACAGAAGCTAAGGGGGAAAGACAGGTATTAAAGGTGGAAATCGATAACCTGAAGCAAGATGTTAAGGCAATTAAAGGTTCACAACAGGCTCAAATTTGGACATTAATTGGTATTTTAATTACGGCGGTAGGAGGGTTTTTAGTGGCAGTGGGTAGGTTTGTTATTTCCGGTAATCCTTAATTACAATACCGTCTAAACTATGATTGAGAGTGATTAAATGATGGACTATGATTAGGTTATCTTTAGACAATCATGATTATTTATTATTATGATAGGGTCGTTCTCTCGAAAAAATCACAGTCCATCACATAATCACATCAATCACAATCAAAATAATGAATGAACAACGCGGCCAAGCTTATGTTAATTTAATAGAACAGTTGCTCGCTTGTACTGATGGTGAGGAACTCAATAATATTCTGCAAGCTAATCAGGAATTGATTGACCCCGAATTTTTGCAGGTGATGGAAAACTATGCAACAAGCTTAGAAGAACAAGGATATAATAATCCTGTTGCTTGGTTATGCGATATAGCGCAACAGTTGGGGACATATCTCAACCCTCAAGCGAGAAGTATAGAGGAATATCAGGGGTTTTTATTAGAAGTATTACAAGCAGAAGCAGAGATTAATGATGGCCGTGCTATAATAACTGACAACGATTATTACTATAAAAATATGCAGTATAAAGTCAGTCTTAAGCAAACAGAAGAAGGATATGCTGTTTGGTGTCCCGGTTTACCCGGCTGTGCTTCTCAAGGTACAACAAAAGAAGAAGCTCTCAATAATATTCAAGATGCTATTGTGTCTTATTTAGAAGTTGCCGAGGAATTGAATCAAGGTGTAGAATCTTGTTATGTGGAAGTTGAATTAAATCATGCCTAGTCTTCCCGGAATTAATCATCAACGAGCCATTAAAGCCTTTGAAAAAGCAGGATTTAGGATTGTTCGACAGGGTAAACATATTACAATGACTGATGGAGAGCATATCTTAACAATTCCCAGAGCTAATCCAATTAATGCTTATACAATGGGAACAATTATTAAAGGTGCCGGAATGTCTATTGAAGAATTTAAAAAACTTTTGTAAAAGCATCGGATTAAGGTTATGGACGAAAAACGCCCCCAAGCATATATTAATTTAATTGAATAGTTGCTCGCTTGTACTGATGATGATGAACGAACTAATATTCTGCAAGCTAATCAGGAATTGATCGATCCCGAATTTTTGCAGGTGATGGAAAACTATGCAACGGGGTTAAAATAATAAGGATACAATAATAACCATGCAGATTGATTTAACACAAAACTTTGGGCAATATCTCAACCCTCAAGCGAGAAATATAGAAGAATAGGAGGTGTTTTTAACTGTTGGGGACATTGACAATAGGCTAAGGTGTTGTTAGTATATCCAACATGAAGGCTACCGCGCTCATTCGTCGTCGCGTCATCTTGGCCCCAGACGCATTCGCAGAAGTCACTGTCTGGCGTGTTCCCCAACCAGTTCTGCCATTGGAGCATCCTTACGTCATATACTTAAAAGTAGGATAAGAAATTGTTTAGAGAGTGATCCAAAACTTTAAAGATAAAGAAGCTCAAAAAGTTTTTGAACGTAAACATTCGCGTAAATTGCCCTTAGATATCCAGCAAGTGGCATTGCGAAAATTGCGGATGCTTAATCGTGGGGAAACCCTGCAAGATCTTCGTGTCCCACCAGCAAATCGATTGGAACGTCTGGTTGGTGATAGGGAAGGTCAATATAGCATTCGGGTTAACGATCAATGGCGAATTTGCTTTGTCTGGCAAAACGGTGATGCTCTAGACGGAGAAATCGTTGATTATCATTGAGGTAAAATAATGAATGAAGATAAACTAATGCCAATTCATCCCGGAGAGGTTCTTTTAGAGGAATTTATCAAGCCAATGAACCTTAGTCAGAATCAAATAGCTCTGGCTCTTGGAGTTCCTGAACAATGTATTAACGAAATCGTTCATGGAAAGCGGCCTATCACAGCGGATATAGCTCTTCGGTTAGCTCGTTATTTTGATATGTCACCGCGATTTTGGCTGGGATTACAAATGGATTACGATCTGGACGTTGTTGAAGATGAAATAGGAGATCAATTGGCCAAAGAAGTTGCTGTAATGACAGTTATTTGTGCAGAAAAGTAATTAGTTTTGCTTGTTCTAAGGTTCTGCCTTGGAACATATCAAACAAATTTGGCAGCGCTCCCCCTTGACAATCACGAATATTTATTGTATCCAATTATATTATATGGTGATTCTCTAGAAAAAATCACAGTCCATCACATAATCACAAAAATCATAGTTAAGACGATGATGGTTTTCTGAAAACACCAATAAACTTGACGGAGGAATCAATGCTAGAAATCAGCAAAAACTATGTATTAGACAACAATCAAAAAACGATTGCCGTTCAGATTCCCATTGCTGAATTTGAAAAAATCGAAGAAATTCTTGAAGATTATGGACTCGCAAAATTGATTGAAGAAGTTGAAAATGATCCAACTCTTTCCAAAGAAGAAGCCTTAAAATACTTAGCATCAATCAACAATAACAATGTGGAAAGTTGAATATACAAAAAGATTTTTAAAAGAATTAGCTTCTTTACCTCAAGATATACAATCTAGTATTAGATTAATTGTTTTTCAGGAATTAGAAGCTGATAATCCTTAGGAATTAGGGTATTTAAAGAAAATGAAAGGCTACAAAGATAAGTATAAAATTAGAATAGGAGATTATAGGGTTGGCTTAACTCTTGACAAAAAAAATCAAAAGATTATCTGTCAAAGAGTTGCCCATCGCCGAGAAATTTACAAAACTTTTCCTTAAGCAGTTCAGTATTTTTTCTGATTGATTCAAATGCAACGGTTATGGATGAAGCTAGATTACAAGCTTATGTTAATTTAATTGAGCAGTTGCTCGCTTGTACTGATGATGAGGAACTCAATAATATTCTGCAAGCAAATCAGGAATTGATCGATCCCGAATTTTTGCAGGGGATGGAAAGGTTTGCAACAATGTTAGAACAAAAAGGAAATAATAATCCTGTTGCTTGGTTACGGAATATGGCGCAACAGTTGAGGCAGTTTCTCAACCCTCAAGCGGGAAGTATAGAGGAATATCAGGGGTTTTTATTAGAAGTATTACAAGCAGAATATGAGAGTAATGATCCTGCGGTGGTTTATCCTATCCTACAACGCCGTCAACATCTGTTAGATGATACTTTTGCCCAAGTGTTGCAACAATCGGCGAGAAATGTGTTTTCTCAAGGGAAGGCAGAAGAAGTGGCAGATATTGCCAGAGTGATTGGAAATTTATGTATTCATATTAAACAGTTTCCCTTGGGAAATCGGGCTAATAATCTGGAAATTGCTATTACAGGCTATCAGACCCTCTTACCAGTATATACCCGTAATGCTTATCCTGAAGATTGGGCAAGTTTACAAAATAATCTGGGGATAGCTTATGGTAATCGCATCAGAGGGGAAAGGGATCTAAATCTAGAGTTATCTATTGCAGCTTATAACCTGTCTTTAGAAGTCTATACCCGTGATCCTTTCCCTTATGAATGGGCAAGGTCACAAAATAATCTGGGCGGTGCTTATAATAATCGAATCAGAGGGAAAAGGGCAGATAATCTAGAGTCAGCTATTGCAGCTTATAATCTCTCTTTAGAAGTATATACCCGTGAAGCTTTTCCTGAAGATTGGGCAAAGTCACAAAGTAATCTGGGGACTGCTTATGGTCAACGCATCAGAGGGGAAAGAGCAGATAATCTAGAGTTAGCGATCGCAGCTTCTAACCTGTCTTTAGAAGTCTATATCCGTGAAGGATTTCCTGAAGATTGGGCAAGGTCACAAAATAATCTAGGGTTAGCTTATGGTAATCGAATCAGAGGGGAAAGGGCTGATAATCTAGAGTTAGCTATAGCAGCTTTAAACCAGTCTTTAGAAGTATATACCCGTGAAGCTTTTCCTGAAGATTGGGCAAGGACACAAAATAATTTGGGGAATGCTTATAGAAATCGCATCAGAGCGGAAAGGGAAGATAATCTAGAGTTAGCTATTAAGGCTTATAACCAGTCTTTAGAAGTAAGAACCCGTGAAGCTTTCCCTTACAAATGGGCAAGATTACAAAATAATCTGGGGATAGCTTATGGTAATCGCATCAGAGGGGAAAGGGATCTAAATCTAGAGTTATCTATTGCAGCTTCTAACCTGTCATTAGAAGTCTATACCCCGACTGCTTTTCCTATAGACTGTTTAAGAACAGGACGTAACTTAGGAAATACTGCTAACTTTATCAAAGACTGGGAAACCGCCATCAAAGGCTACAACTTAGCCATCGAAGCAGTAGAAAATACCCGACTCGAAGCCTTAAACCCCCAACGACAACAAGAAATTCTCTCCGAGGCAATGGATGTTTATCATGGCATTGTTCAATCCTATCTCAACCTCAATCAAAAAGATCGCGCCTTAGAATACGTTGAACGTAGCAAAACCCGCTATCTAGTCCAATTGTTTACCGAACGAGATATCTATCCTAAAGGTGATATCCCCCAAACTATTATTACGGAATTAGATCGCCTCCGTCGTGCCATTATTGGGGAAGAACAACAGTTAGCCATCCAAGAACAAACCCGCAATCGGGGAGAAATTTTAACCCCAGATGAACAAAAACAACCCATCTTAAATGACTATACTCACCTCAATTATTTAAAACAAGAATTAAATCAACTCATTGACCGTGAAATAACTCCCATAGACCCCACTTTTAGCTTAACTCAAAAGTTTGAAAGCATTCCTCTAAGTGAGATTCAATCCTTAATTGATCAAGATACTGCCATCTTAGAATGGTATATTGCAGGGGATAGTATTATGGCGTTTATTGTTACTAATGAGGGTTTGATCCCCCCTAACCCCCCTTCAAAAGGTTTGATCCCCCCTAACCCCCCTTCAAAAGGTTTGATCCCCCCTAACCCCCCTTCAAAAGGGGGGAATTTTGATAGTGAGGTGAAAGGGGTTAAAGTCTGGCAATCTTCAACAACAGATCGAGACAATTTGATTAATTTTATTGAAAATTATCGTGAAGCTTACGAAAACAATAAAACCGCGTGGATTAATAATCTTAATGATTGTTTAAATCAACTCTCAGAAATTCTCCAGATTGATGAAATTTTAGAACTGATTCCTAAATTTTGCTCTCGTCTCATCCTAATTCCCCATTGGTTTCTGCATATTATTCCCCTTCATTGTTTACCCCTAAAAAATGGACAATTTCTCTATCAACGCTTTTCTAATGGTGTAGGATACGTTCCCAGTTGTCAACTTTTAAAACTGGTAAAATTATCCCAGCGAGAAAACTTTACTCGTCTTTTTGCCATTAAAAACCCTACCAGAAAAGACCTAAAACCTCTCTTAGGAGCAAATCTAGAAATCGATAGAATTAGTCAAGGATTTGCTGCTGAAAAAACTATTATTATTGGGGAATTAGAAGCATCAGAACAAACCCTAGAAAACCGTCGTCAAGAATTACAAGCATCTCATTGTATTCACTTTTCCTGTCATGGTAAATTTGATAATGAATCTCCTAGAGACTCAGCTTTAATGTTAGCAGATCCAGAAGGTAACTTAGGAGAATCAGCTAACCTAACTTTAGCAGAAGTATTTGAAAAATTTGACTTAAGAGAATGCCGTTTAGTCACATTTTCTGCTTGTGAAAGTGGTATAATCGAAAGTAAAGCCGATAGTATTAGTGATGAATATGTGGGTTTACCGAGTGGTTTTCTATTTGCAGGAAGTTCTAGTGTCGTTAGCACCCTTTGGACAGTAGATCCCTTAGCAACTACGTTATTTATGACTAAATTTTATCACGATCTTAAACGAATTTCTATCCGAGATGAAGGAAGTATCGCTATTGTTTTAAATCATAGTCAAACATGGTTAAGAACATTGAACAGTAAAAAATTAACCAGAATTAAAGATAGTCAAAAATTCCAGCAATTACTCGATCGAGTTTTTGAGAATAAACGGGATAGAAGAAAATTCCAAGACTTATTAGAAGCTGCGGTTAACCGTCAACCCTATCCCTTTGCCAATCCCTATTATTGGACTGCATTTATCGCAACAGGGATTTAAGAGTTAAAACAATTAGGTAATAGGTACAATCTGGAGACGTAATCCAAGTACCTGTAAAATCCTAATAACTGTAGTAAACTCTGGATTACCTTCACTCAACAAAGCTTTGCAGAGATTTTCACTTCCTAACCCTGTTTCACTAGCAATATTTGTTATTCCTTTAGCGCGGGCAATATCACCTAATGCTGCTATTATTAAACTCGGATCACCATCTTCGAGAGCAGCTTCAAGATATGCCGCTATATCTTCTTTTGTTTGCAGATGATCTGCAGCATCCCAAGGATAGGTTTGGATAGTAGCCATGAATACCTCCTATAAGTTACGGGCTAAATCTAATGCTGTTTTGATGTCTCGTTCTTGAGTCTTTTTATCTCCTCCTGCCAAGAGGATAATCAAGGTCTTACCTTGTTGTATAAAATATACCCGATAGCCTGGACCATAATCAACTCGCAGTTCTGATACACCTTGTCCTACTGGCTTAACATCGCCCGGATTGCCCGTAGATAAACGACGAATACGAATGTCTATACGCGCTTTTGCTTGGCGATCTCGCAAACCACTAAACCACTCAGAATAAGTTTTAGTCTGGCGAATTTCAATCATGTCTTATCCGTTCAACCGTTTAAGAATCAGAACAATTTTGACAAAACTTATCCATTCCTTCCTCTGAAATATAAATAGCAACTGGAGTCGATAAAAGTCCTGCTACTCCCGGCGGACACATAAAACATCCTGCTATAATATCTGTTAAAGGGGGAATAAGTGCGGGTAAATATTTTTCTCGCAAAGTTTCATACTTCGGTTGACAAATAGAATCACGACATTTATTAAGAACAATAGCAAACCAACGAAAATCAGCCTTATCTTCCACCCCTTCAATACCGTTACGAGTGGCAATAGATTCAGCAGCATCTGCTAAATCTCACTCCCATTCCTCAATCACATCAAGTGCAATTAAAGCGTTCTCATTGTCGGCAAATTGAACACGGTACTGAGCAATTTTTTCCGGTGTTAACTGCGTTGTGTCTGACATAATACCATCCTTATACTAAATCCTGTTATAATATATAGCGTTTCTGATTCACAAGAGGTACATTCCCGATCCTGAACAGCTTAATCAGCAAAGGTTTAAGTGTGCCGCACAGATGCGAGAACCGCTATAGCAGTATTCATCAGAATGAGGTATGGGCAAGGAGCTTAAACCCTTTGTTTGCAAAACTTGTCGATACCTCACTAACGTGAAAAGCGCTATAAAACGAGTCTAAGTACAGGACAAAAAGCTTGAAAAGTAGGCGGGAGTAGGGTTTTATGAGAAATAGAACCAATCTCCCAAACCATCTGAACCAGTATTGTAAAGTATAGTGCCTTAAAGCAAGCCCTTCAACCCCGGCGGAGATTCGTTGCTTGTGTGGAGACCGTGAGTTTATTGGGCAGGCCTGGCTGAGGTATCTTTTGCTGGGAGGCTCTTCGCTTACCCGATAATTCTTTGCTCATCGTCATTGGACAGCCCGATGGTCCAGGTCTGATTGAGGATTATGCCCCGTGGGTTTTGTCTAGAATCTACTCACTTTACTGACCCAAAACGTCTGCGTAAGCTTTTAGCCTTACTGACTTTAGCTTTGGTCTGGTCTCTCAAGACAGGATTGGAGATACATCATCTTAATCCAATTCCGCTCAAGAAACATGGTCGCCGAGCAAAAAGCCTTTTTCGGCTAGGTTTAGACCACCTTCGTCATCTTATTCTCAATCCTTGATTACCTAACTTTTCTCTTTTTCTCCAGTCCTTACATTTTTTGTCCTGTACTTAGGGGAAATCTATCTTCAAGGGGTGGTTAACGATAATTTGGCACTCTTGCGGGTGGAGTCGGCAGCTCTGATCATGGATGGGGATGATTCACCAGAAATTATCACTCAGTTTTAACTAAATTGATCGGAAAAATAGGGATCATTCTAGCCTAATTTTTCTGCTAATTCTAACCAGCGATCGGTTAAATTATCAATTTTTTGACTCAATTGAGCTAATTCTTCGGTCAGAGCGGTTATTTTGGTAAAATCTTCCAGGGGTTCTCCATAAAGTACCTGTTCAATTTCGGCTTTTTTTGCTTCTAGCATAGGAATTTGTTTCTCGATATCTTCGTATTCTTTTTTCTCTTTAAAAGAGATTTTTTTATTGACAGGTGACGGAGAAGCTTTAACAGTTTTTGGGGTGACTTTTTTTTCTTTTGGTTCCTCCTCCTCTTTTTTCTGATCGAGATAAAGGGAATAATTACCCGGATATTGACGGATATTACCCCCGGTTTCAAAGGCAAAAATAGTATCAACTACTCGATCGAGAAAATAGCGATCATGGGAAACGACAATCACACAACCGTTAAAGTCCTCTAAATATTCTTCTAAAATTGCTAAAGTCTGCACATCGAGATCATTGGTGGGTTCATCTAAGATTAAAACATTAGGCGCACTCATCAACACTCGTAGTAAAAATAAGCGTCTTCTTTCTCCTCCAGAAAGTTTATAAATTGGTGCATACTGTTGAGCGGGAGGAAAGAGAAATTTTTCTAACATCTGGGAAGCGGTAATCACGCTGCCGTCTAGGGTTTTGACTAATTCGGCCACACTTTTCAGATATTCGATCACTCTTTGATTTTCATTGATATTGAGATCATCGGATTGTTGATCGAAGTAACCAATATGAATAGTGGAACCGATGTCAACCGTGCCTGAATCGGGGAGAGTTTTCCCGGTAATAATATCCATGAGAGTAGATTTTCCTACCCCATTACTGCCAATAATACCGATGCGATCTTCGGGGGTAAAAATATAAGTAAAATCTTTAATTAAAGTGCGATCTCCGTAAGCTTTCGAGATATTTTCTACTTCAATAACTTTTTTGCCGATGCGTCTTCCTGCGGTGGCAATATCGACTTTTCCCTCCAGCTGTTTAAATTCCTTATTACCCATGGACTGAATGCGATCGATGCGCGCTTTTTGTTTGGTACTGCGCGCTTTTGGTCCCCGGGATAACCATTCTAATTCCCGTCGTAAAACTCCCGCGTGTTTGCGTTGACTACTGGCGATCGATTCTTCCGCTAAAGCTTTTTTTTCTAGATAATAGGCATAATTACCGGAATAAGTAGATAAGTCTCCCCGATCGATTTCAATGATGCGATTAGTCACTCGATCAAGAAAATAGCGATCGTGAGTAATTAATAATAATCCTCCCCGAAAACGGGACAAATAACTCTGTAACCACTCCACCGAAAGCGCGTCTAAATGGTTGGTGGGTTCATCCATCAATAAACAGTCAGGATCGGCTAAAAGTGCGGTAGCGATGGCGATTCTTTTGCGATATCCCCCCGATAAATCCCCCACGCGAGCATTAAAGGTATCGATACCCAGTTTACTTAAAATAACTTTAGCATTGGTTTCTAAACCCCAGGCCGCAAGTTTATCAATTTGTTGCGAAACCCTTGACAAACGTTCCATAATAGTATCCAGATTTTCTGGCTCATGGACAAGGCGATCGGACAATTCCTCGTATTCCTTGATTAAAGTCATGCTTTCGCCACTATCGGCGAAAACCTGTTCTAAAACCGTTTTATCGTCGTCTAGATCGGGTTGCTGGGGTAAATAGACGATTTTCATCCCGGAATTGATTTGAATTTCGCCACCATCGATCGCTTCTAAACCGGCGATCATTTTCAATAGGGTCGATTTTCCCGATCCATTCGTACCGATCAGGCCGACTTTATCGCGATCATCGAGGCTAAAACTGGCATCTTTGAGAATTTCCTTGATACCGAAGTCTTTTTTGAGCGATCGAACCGTCAGCAGTGTCATGATTTCTGGGAATAATCCTTCTTTTCTATTGTAATGTCTGGACTAATGCAAGCGCTAGATTACGGCGTTTCTGATCCGTGGGAAATGTTCAGGCATCAAATAGGGTTGTAATACCTGAAATAACCGCCTAGTAAGGTTTTTAGCACCTCGGCTGCCTAGAAAAGGTCAATCCCGACCAATCTTATAACTGTTTATCTGTGCCGAGCTTTTGTACTAAGGTAGTAGCAAACTCGGCTATTGAAGCGGGGAACGGGAAAACAGAAATGACAAGTAAAAACGGATGACAACAGAGAATTTATCGATCGATTAAGTTGAGTATATAGAAAAGAAAAGTAATAAACCTCTTGCATAATTAATGTTTCAGGGTTCAAAAACGGCAAAAATAAGGATTAAATGGCATAAAATCTGTAAATAGATTATTTAATTGATTATTATTTATTCTTAATTCTCCTGACTACTGACTACTGGCTACTGACTCCTAACCCTAACAACAATTTTTGATTTTCACAAGAGGTCTAATGAATTAATCGAGGAGTAAAGAAAACACAGAGCCAAGCTTTTAAGCGATTCAAGTAACCGAAAAACTCGACCAATAATTGAATATTATTACTGAGTAATGTTTACTAATAACGGAAAAAGTATCCCGCTCCCTTCTCCCCATCACCCTATCACCCCATTTACCTATTTTACCAAAGCTGCTTTTTTGCGACCATAATAAACAGCAATAAAAGCGCTGACATACATCCATAAACTATAGACCATTGCGGGAATGGCTAGATTGGGATTATTTAATAAACCGGCAGTGATAGCAATAGCTAAAGTTCCGCTTTGAATACCCACTTCAATTGCGATACAAATTCTTTGGGGAATAGTTAATTGAAATAAACGACCACTGAAAAAGCCAATTAGGGAAGCAATCGTGTTTAAAATAATCACTGCCAGGCCAGTTTGAGCGATAAATAAAGGTAAACGTTGCCATTCTCTCAGGATTAATAAGCAGATAATAACTGCTAGAAAAATTACGGCTAAACGATTAGTTATCGGTTCCAGACTTTTGGCCAGTAAAGGAAAGTAATGGCGGATAGTCATACCGATAATCATCGGTAAAACTATAATCAAAAATATCTGCGCCATAGTGGAACCAATGGGTAGGGAGATGGCGGCACTTTCACCCATAAAATGCTGGAGAATGAAACTAGCTAAAAAAGGTATTGTGAAAATGGTGATGATGCTGCTAAAAGCGGTTAAAGTAACAGAAAGGGCCACATCTCCCTTAGCTAAATAGGTTAAAACATTGGAGGAAGGGCCGCTGGGGCAAATGGCGACAATCATTAAACCGACGGCAATTTCTGGCCGGAGAGGCAAAAGAGAAACAATAATAAAGCCGACGATCGGTAGAATAATAATTTGATTGACTAAACCGATCAGGACTGCTTTGGGATAACGGGTGATACGCTGAAAATCGGCGAGAATTAATCCCAATCCCATGCCTAACATTAAAACGCCTAGGGCAACGGGTAAGAGGATATTAGTAAAAAAGTCGGCTTGCATGGGATAAAAGCGGAGAAGATGAGCTTATTTTCCCATAAATTGACTGGTTTATTCGTGTCCCTAGTTACCGATTTTGCTGACTAAAAAACCCCCGGTGTGCAGGGGAGATTAAATTGTAGGAGAAATCCAAACCTTGGCGATTTTAGTCCAGTTTCCCTTCCCGCTCCGGGATGATATCCCCGTCCTACTTCAGTTGCTTGGTGGCAACCATGGGATCACAGCTAGGGAACTGCCGATGCGACTGCCACTTTCGACATCAGCAATGCCTAGGGAATGTTGCCGCAGGACTTCCATCAAAAATAACGAGGGCAAATTTTCCTTCTAAATCCCGCAGTCCTTGAATTCCTTTCTGTTGATAAATTGCTAGGGCGATCGAGGTGGTAGATTTTTGGTGAACGATAGGTGAGTTTTTGCGGTGTTTTCCCTTCTAGATCGAGGGACAGTTTTTTGTCATCTAAGTTGTGTGTAAACATAGCAACCCTCCAGATCTCTACAGTTCTATTGTACCTTTATTCCTGGTTCGAGTGCCGGGGACTGTAATAATGTGTATTGTTCGTCAGAGAAGACTCAACCGTTGTTTGTTTTAAAGGTAGTCGCAAGTGTAAGCGGATTAATTTTCCTTAGCTTGTTGACCGATTCCCTCAGCACGATTACCGGTTTACTCTTTGCCTCTTTGTGCGATCGAGTTCGAGGATTTGTCTGGGGTAAAGTAATTGATAAAGTAGCTAATTTCCCCGATATCACTCTCTTTGATAATCCCGATTGATTGAACTTAATTAAGTTAAGATAAAAAGGGTTAAATTCTCTAGAATAATTATCCTTAGCATGGCTCATTTTTGAGGAACAGACTGCCTACCTTGCTGCTAATCGAGAATAGGAAATCTATCAATAGTAATTAGTCATCGATTAGCTCTTTGTCAAGGGGAACTGATGAGCAAACGAGGACAATATCACCTTATGTTTACCCGTCAAGCTAATAGTTATCAATAACCTGAGTTCCCGATTTTGCCGAGTAAAAAACCCCCAGTGTTCAACCGAGGTTAAATTGTAGGAGAAATCCAATCATGAGGATTAAACCTCTTGCATAATTAATTTTTGATGGTTCAAAAACGGCAAAAATAAGGATTAAATTGCATAAAATTTGTAAATAGACCATTTAATTGATTATTATTCATTCTTAATTCTCCTGACTACTGACTACTGACTACTGACTCCTAACCCTAACAACAATTTTTGATTTTTACAAGAGGTCTATTTTAGTCCAGTTTCCCTCTCTCGCTCCGGAGTGAGAGAATAGTCATACTTAGTTTTTTTGTCCCGATCGAGAGTATTTTCTGAGATAGATCATTGCCGATCTGGGGATAAAAAACCGTAATTTCGCCCGATATAACCTTTTATTTGCCCCTATGACTGTCAAAATCGCTCTTAACCCCAATCAGATTCAAAATCTGGATCTATCATCTTTAGAGACTATTATTCAAGATTATCGGTCCCGATCAGCGATCGCCGAACTGGAACAAGCTCTACAATTAGAGATAGATTATCCTCGCGCGGAGGGTGATATGCGGGAATTATCGGAGATAGCGGAAGTTAGGCTGTGGTTTCTGCGTTTAGATGCGGTTTATCCCTGGCTAATCTTTATTCTTGACCCAAAACAGGGAGAAATCGCCCGTTATGCTGCTATGTTGGTCCCCCATCAATTCCATCGCGGGGAAGGAATTCAATATAATCCCGAAGCTTTAGAGATTTTTGTGATGCAAAAACTCTTTATTTTGTCTGATTGGCTGAAAAGTCAGCAAATTCCTGCTTTATCTCGCTTAAAATTTTTCGCTCAACAGTTTGGTTACGATATCGACGAGGAATTTCTCTCTAGTCTCTAAAAGCCTCCCGCGCCGACTAGATAAGGTATGTTTAATATATGACAAGCTACTGTCTCACCCAATTTAGCGCCACCAATACCCCTATCAGAGAATCATGGATACAAAATCCTTTAAACGCACCCTACAGCAGTCGGATAACTATAACCGCAAGGGATTCGGTCATAAAGAGGAAGTAATGGATGCGATGACCAATGAGTATCAAAGCGACCTGATCCAAGAAATTCGTGAAAATAATTATCGTTTACAACGGGGGGACGTGACGATCTATCTCGCTCAAGCTTTTGGTTTTTGTTGGGGGGTAGAACGCGCTGTCGCTATGGCCTACGAAACTCGTCAACATTTTCCCCAAGAACGTATCTGGATTACTAACGAAATTATTCACAATCCCTCGGTTAATCAGCGTCTGCGCTCCCTGGCCGTGGGTTTTATTCCGGTGGAAAATGGCCAAAAAGACTTTACTGTGGTGGAATCGGGGGATGTGGTGATTTTACCCGCTTTTGGGGCCAGTGTCTCGGAAATGCAAATACTTAACGACAAGGGTTGCATGATTGTGGATACCACTTGTCCCTGGGTTTCTAAGGTGTGGAATTCCGTGGAAAAGCACAAAAAAAGCGACCACACTTCGATTATTCACGGCAAATATAATCACGAAGAAACGATCGCCACTAGCTCTTTTGCTGGCACTTATCTAATTGTTTTAAATTTGGCTCAAGCTAATTATGTCGCTAATTATATTCTCCACGGTGGCGATAAAAACGAGTTTTTAGAGAAGTTTAAAAATGCCCATTCCCAGGGTTTCGATCCCGATCGCGATCTCGATTATATCGGTATTGCCAATCAAACCACGATGCTGAAAAGTGAAACGGAGGAAATTGGCAAACTCTTCGAGCATACTATGTTGAGAAAGTACGGACCGATCGATTTTAAAGATCATTTCATGAGTTTTAATACCATCTGTGATGCCACTCAAGAGCGTCAAGATGCCATGTTTGAACTGGTGAAAGAACCACTTTCTTTAATGGTGGTAATTGGCGGTTATAATTCCTCTAATACCACTCACCTACAGGAAATAGCGATCGAGCGTGCCATTCCCTCCTATCATATCGATAGTGCCGAGCGCATTCTCCCCGGTAATCGCATCGAAAATAAACCTTTAGGTGGCGATTTAATCATCACTGATAACTGGTTAAATGAGGGAAAAATTATCGTCGGAGTGACTTCTGGCGCTTCCACTCCTGATAAGGTGGTAGAAGAGGTAATCGAGAAAATTTTTGCGCTCAAATCTTCTTTAGTCCCCGGTTAATTAGCCTAGGTGTTAGCCTTTGGCAATGGCTGCATCTCATATCACAAACAGGAGATGCAGCCGATATTTTTCTCAGTGGGATTGCTCAGAAACTAACGACCGCAATCTTGACATTGACGTTAGAACCGTTGGATTCTTCTCGTTGGGTGTATCTCATATTTGCAGAAATACCGACAATCAGCAATTATCAGCTTCTGAAGGCAAGAGGCAACAGGCACTCGTGCAAAAGACAGAATCTGACAATTCTCCTACCTAAAAAGAAGGTTAGAAACTAGGCACATCAAAGCTTTTAGCTTAACCAATTAGGTCTTAGATTCGGTCGAGTGACTTTTAAATTATTACAGATATATCAGCAGCTGTCTGTAAGCATCCCACCGAAAAACTAATGCGCTCCGGGGTTTGGGGACGGCGCTTGCGTCCCCAACGGGGGGTTTGGGGGGTAGAACCCCCCAAAAGCTTGGATTGAGTGATAAAATCGAAAGTAACGCCCGACTTTAGCAGAGAGTTTCCCCCTAAAAATCCCAACTTAGTAGATTTACAAAAATGAGATGCAGCCTTCTCGTTTCTGTCTGGAAGGAAGAGCCAATATTTTCCTAAAAACGGCGGGTTTTATCGATTCCGTAGAGGATTCCCGTCACCACGGAGGACAGAATTAATAACAAAATTAATCCTCCGGGTAAAAAAGATAATATTCCCATGCCGCGCAATACATAAACTAACACAGTCACCAATAGGAAACCGAAAAAAAGAGACTTTAAATAACTAGAATTTGAGCGCATTGACTTAGAGTAACAGTTCCTCTTGAGTTAAGTTTAACTTTTCGGCAATCATTGCTAGGATTTTTTCTTCCCTTTTTCCGTTACTGATAGATTTCAGTAACCGGCAATTGAGGATAATTTTTTCCCCGTTGGATAAGGTTAAAATAATCCGTCGGTAATTAGACCCCAAAAAGCCTTTGTAATCTTCTACCTTTGCCTCAACAATTCTCTCTAGAAGATAATCACTTTCACTTCTAAAAGTTAAATGTTGTCGCTTACGGGTTAGGGTGGCGGTACCCTGATTAAAGACATAACTCTCCCAATAGCTGACATCATAAAGTAACAATAGACCTGACAATAAGCATAACATACCCCAGAGATAATAGCGATAATTATCGTGCTGTTCTAGCAGTGCTGACAAGGTATCTAGGGGACTTTTGGCAATAATTTCCTGAGCTTGATATCTATTCACAAAACTCTCAAATCGAGTTTTAAAATCACTAGCTGACTGCACATCCCGAAAATTCTCAATGTAGAGATGGTTATTTCTTCCGACCAATAAAACCGTGTTATTAACAGTTTTTTCCTGCTCAACACTGATAAAAACTTCCTGATAGACAGCCGTAGCTTTAATGTGAGTTAAAGAAAAATTTTCCCGACTAGAAACAGGAAAATTATACTCTTGGACATATTGACAATCTATCCTTTTTGTACCTAACCGAATGCAGTCGAGATAAGCGCGCTGGAAATAAACCAAATATGCTAAAAACAGCAAGGGAAACCCAGCCAGAAAAAACGCCAGAAAAGGACGATATTTAGGAGCCTTATTCTCTAATAAGAGTGTAGTCAGCGTTTTTTGCTTAACTCGCATAGGAAACCCTACAGGTACTTTCCTCTAATTCTACTACAGGCTTTTTCGGCATTCTTCTCAGGATCGATTTATTTAATCTGCTGACCGGGAAAATTGTAATGATTATTCACGAAAATCTGACATCAGTCTCTAGACTGCCTCTATCTTGACCTTTTTTATCTGGGTTTGGCACGGTAAAACCCTGTTTATCGAGTTTTTGTAAAGCTTTGGCGATTTTTTGTTTATTGTTTGTATTTAAAGTAAATATATAAACAAAGTTGTTTATATAAATTTTTATCAATTTCAGAGACTTTATAAGCTCTAAAAAATTATTTATCTAATTTTTACGCTTTCAATCTCACTCTAGCTATAGCAGATAAAAATTGAGCCTCTTGCCAAGGGGTGGGGAGATGGTCAATAATTGCGATCGAAGCACTGATAAACAAACTCACCATTCAAGCGTACATTTAGGAGAACTTCCATGCCTTTAACACTCGCAGTCTACGGAAAAGGTGGCATCGGTAAATCGACAACAAGCTGTAATATTTCAGCTGCTTTAGCCAAAAGAGGCAAAAAAGTCCTACAAATAGGCTGTGACCCCAAGCATGATAGCACTTTCACCCTGACAGGCTTTCTTATTCCCACAATCATCGATACCCTACAAGAAAAAGATTTTCACTACGAAGACATCTGGCCCGAAGACGTTATCTATGACGGTTACGGTGGTGTCAAATGTGTGGAAGCGGGTGGACCCCCTGCCGGCGCCGGTTGTGGCGGTTACGTCGTCGGGGAAACGGTGAAATTATTAAAAGAATTGAACGCTTTTGATGAATTTGACGTGATTTTGTTCGATGTTTTGGGGGATGTGGTCTGTGGAGGATTTGCCGCACCCTTAAATTACGCCGATTACTGCATAATTGTCACAGATAACGGCTTTGATGCTCTTTTTGCCGCCAATCGCATCGCCGCTTCCGTCCGGGAAAAAGCGCGCACCCATCCCCTGCGACTAGCCGGATTAATTGGTAATCGCACCTCAAAACGCGATTTAATTAATAAATATGTGGATCATGTTCCCATGCCAGTGTTAGAAGTTTTACCCTTAATTGAAGATATTCGCGTCTCCAGAGTTAAAGGTCAAACTCTCTTTGAAATGGCCGACAAAGACCCGATGTTAAGTTACGTTTGTGACTATTATCTCAACATTGCCGATCAGATTTTAGCCAAACCAGAAGGAGTTATTCCCAAAGAATCTGCCGACCGGGAGTTATTCACTTTATTATCGGATTTCTATCTTAATGCCGATAAACCCAAAGTTAACGCCGAGGCAGAATTAGACCTGATGATGGTTTAATTCCGGGAAAAAATCTCGTCTGGTGGGTTAAGGAAAACCTGGCGGCTCTCTTATTCTTTGTGTGACAAGTTTAATTTATATAGGAGCGATCAATCTTTGTTTCCTTTGTGTCTTTGTGGTTCGTTGCACTCGGTCTCGCGTAGCGAGCGCGTTGCGACCGCCAGCAGGACTGTATCTTAGAATACATTTTACCCACCAAACCGAAAAGAGCCACCTGGCCTGGCCCACCCCCCAACTCGATGATGATAATTTTTCCCTCTTATTGGGAATTATAATAGAGAGAAAATCATTATTCAGCCAAGGGGACAAAATGAGCAACTTTGAGTTTGAGGAATTAAAAGCAACCTTACCGAGGCAATGGTTAGATTACTACCAAAATAATCAAGCTTGGATTAAGTGTTTAATGAATTCTAGAGGTTCGTGGCGAAAAACTCCCGACGGTGGTAAACGTCCTAGTGCTGACATAATTATAGCGGCAGCAACAGCTTTAGAACCTAAGTTATCAGTGTGGATGTATCCCTTTTGTCAACTTAGTTCCGATGGGGACAAACTGCTAGAAGTCTTAGGACTAAATTTTGATTCTGAAAAAAAGGAGTTGGAAAAATCGGAAAAAGAATTACTGAGTTCTAATTCGCACAATGAATATCTCAACGGATTCCGAGAAAAACAATTATCAGTCGAAAAAAACAAAGTAATTATTTTTGAGGAATTGCTAAAAATCTTACCAGATAAATGGTTAGATTACTACCAAAACAATCAATCTTGGATTAAGTCTTTAATGGATTCTAGAGACTGGTGGCGAAAAACATCAGACGGAGGTAAACGTCCGAATTTTTACATCATTATAGGTGCAATGACCGTTTTAGAATCTCAATTATCAGTGTGGATGTATCCCTTTTGTCAGCTTAATTCCGATGGAGACAAACTTCTAGAAGTTTTAGGATTAAATTTTGATCCTGAGAAGAAACAACTAGAAAAGAAAGAAAGAGCATTAAGTAATTCTGTCTGTCCTACTGAGGATCCTGTACTGCAAAAAATCCGCCAAGAGTTACAACGAGAAAACCTAAATAAACCAAGTTAAAGGAGACCCCAAAAACATGACCGCCATTCAAGAACCGAGCGCTTTACAATTTGATTGTGAAACCGGCAACTATCATACCTTTTGTCCGATTAGCTGTGTTGCTTGGTTATACCAGAAAATCGAAGATAGTTTCTTCCTTGTTATCGGCACAAAAACCTGTGGTTACTTCCTGCAAAATGCTATGGGTGTCATGATTTTTGCTGAACCACGTTATGCCATGGCTGAATTAGAAGAAGGGGATATTTCCGCTCAACTAAAAGACTACGAAGAATTAAAACGCCTCTGCTTACAAATTAAACGAGATAGAAACCCTAGCGTTATCGTTTTTATCGGTACTTGTACCACCGAAATTATCAAAATGGACTTGGAAGGATTAGCACCGAAACTAGAGTCAGAAATCGGTATTCCTATCGTGACAGCACGCGCTAATGGTTTAGATTATGCTTTTACCCAAGGAGAAGATACCGTCCTCGCTTCTATGGTGCATAAATGTCCCGAAAAAGTTAAGCATGAAGATGAAAAAGAAGAACGGAATGCTATCCAGAAACTCTTAACTTTTGGACGTAAAAAAGAAGAAATTAAACAGGAAGAATCGGAATATAAAGACCATCCTCCTTTGGTTTTATTTGGTTCTGTTCCCGACCCGATTGTGACTAATTTAACCCTAGAATTAAAAAAACAAGGAGTGAAAATTGATGGTTGGTTGCCAGCAAAACGCTTTACCGAATTACCGGTAATTGCAGAAGGTTATTATGTCGCTGGTGTCAATCCTTTTCTATCACGAACTGCCACCACTTTAATGCGTCGTCGTAAGTGTAAATTAATTGGCGCACCCTTTCCCATCGGTCCAGATGGAACCCGCGCTTGGATAGAAAAAATCTGTTCGGTTTTGGGAGTACAACCCCAAGGATTAGAAGAAAGAGAGGCAAAAATTTGGGAAAGTTTAGAGGATTATCTGCAACTTGTGCGCGGTAAATCAGTCTTCTTTATGGGGGATAATTTACTAGAAATTTCTCTGGCACGTTTCCTAATTCGCTGCGGGATGACTTGCGATGAAATCGGTATTCCCTACATGGATAAACGCTACCAAGCGGCCGAATTAGCATTACTAGAAAAAACCTGTAATGATATGGGTGTTCCCATCCCGAAAATTATCGAAAAACCTGATAACTACAATCAGATTCAGCGCATTTACGAGTTAAAACCCGATTTAGTGATTACGGGAATGGCCCATGCAAATCCCTTAGAAGCGCGGGGAATTAACACTAAATGGTCGGTAGAATTTACTTTTGCTCAAATCCACGGTTTTACCAATGCGCGAGATATTTTAGAGTTAGCTACCCGTCCCCTGCGTCGTAACAATAACCTCAAGGAATTGGGTTGGGATAAGTTAGTTAAAGAGTCAGCAAAAGTGTAAATTTGTTTTCAAAAGGCTACAATCATCAGGTAAGGAAAATCAATTCCTTACCTTTTTTACTGTGATTGTTTGCTGATTCTGAGGACAATTCTTGTTCAAATGCTCAACAAGTGCATAAAATAAAAGTATCGTCTCCTTTATTCCTTAGAGACTGTTAGGGTTAATATGCAATGCTCATCGGATTTAGTGTCGGCAATTATCGCTCTTTTAAAGATGTAGTCACTCTCAGCATGGTAGCTGCCGAGGATGCCTGTGGTAATGATGAGCTTGATAAAAATAATGTTTTTAAGGTTAATCAACAATTTAGTTTGCTGAAAAGTGCCGCTATTTATGGAGCAAATGCCAGTGGTAAGAGTAATTTAATTCTGGCATTCAATTTTATGCGACGGTTTGTCATGAATTCTGCTAAATTACAAATCACTGACAAAATAGATGTGGAACCCTTTAGATTAAGTACCGAAACTGTTGATAAACCATCCTTTTTTGAAATAGTTTTTCAGCTAAAAAATAAAACTTATAGATATGGATTTGAAGCAACTCAAAAGCGAGTAGTTTCTGAATGGTTATTTTGTACGCCAAGAAGTCGTGAAACTAAAATCTTTAATCGGCAAGGCGATAAAATAGAATATAGCAAAAATATTGAACAAGGTAATATACTAAGAGGATTGACAAAAAAAAATACTCTGTTTTTATCACTAGCGGCTCAATTTAATAATTCTCTAGCGGTGGAAATTGTCTCTTGGTTTAGTCACTTAGGTGTTGTGTCAGGGTTAGATGTGGAATTATTAAAAGCGATTACGCTTGAGTATCTTTCTGATAGACAAGATTTGATTTATGATGTGACTAAGTTAATTAAAAAATTAGATTTAAGTATTGACAATCTCAACCTAGAAACAGAAACCAGAAAAATTTCCTTAGATAGTCTCCCGCAAGATTTACCGGATGTTGTCAGAAATATCATCAGTCACTCTAGCGGTGAAATAAAGTCCGCTACCATAAAAACCTATCATCAAAAGTATGACTCAACAGGTAAAATGATTGAGTTAGAAATTTTTGATATGGACAATCATGAATCTGATGGAACTAAAAAGATTTTTGCTCTGTCAGCACCGATTTTAGACACTTTGCAAAGAGGGGAAGTTTTAGTAATTGATGAATTGGATGCCAGACTTCATCCTCTAATGACTAGAAATATAATCGAATTATTTAATTCTCAGAAAACTAATCCCAAAAATGCTCAACTTATTTTTACTACTCACGATATTAATTTACTTAGTTATAAATTTTTAAGGAGGGATCAAATTTGGTTTACCGAAAAAAATCATCAAGGAGCAACAGATTTATATTCTTTGGTGGAATTTGCTGATATTAATAATAATAATACCTTGGAAAAAGATTATATTCAAGGTCGTTATGGAGCAATACCTTTTATTGGTGATTTAAGTACAATTATTGGTAATTAGTATGAGTAACAACAGGAATACTTCCGATTATTTGCGTCGCCAAACTAAGACTAGAGAAACAAGAAAAAGATTTTTAATTATTTGCGAGGGAGAAAGAACTGAAGTTAACTATTTTAAGGCTTTTACTGTTCCTAAGAAAATTGAAGTTATGGTGAAAGGTGAAGGTAAAAATAGCTTGAGTTTAGTCGAAAAAGCTATTAAGATTATAGATAATCTAAAAAAAGATGACTCATTCGATCAAATCTGGTGTGTTTTTGATAAAGATAACTGTTCTAAAGAGCAATTTAATCAAGCGGAAAGACTGGCTAAACAAAAAAATATCAAGATTGCCTATTCTAATGAAGCTTTTGAAATTTGGTTTATTTTACACTTTCAATATCTGGATATCGCCACATCCCGAAGTGAATACCCAAAAATTTTAAATACCCAGATGAAAAAGTGTGAATTATTAAACGAAAAAGAACAATATGAAAAAAAAATCGAGAGGATATGTACGAAAAATTAAAGCCATACAGACAACAGCAATCACTAATGCAGCAAAACTTATTCAAGATAGAGATGAAGCAAAAAAACATCCTTTTGATGCCAATCCCTCAACCACAGTACAGGAATTAGTGCAAGAACTTAATATCAATAGTCGTCCTTAAGCTTGATTCTCTTCTGTCAATAATTAAATATTTAATTTTAATTTAAACCTAAAGTTGTTATAATAACTAAAAGCCTATTTAACCAAAGTAACTGCTCTTAATTTGATTTAAATGTCCAATAACTTATCTCACCACAAACCCTATCATCTCAACTTTAGCAGTGAGGATTTAGGCACAGTAAAACCGACTATCACCCTATTATCGGGGGAACCAGAACGCTCGCGCTATATTGCTGAAACTTATTTACAAAATGCACGTTTGCTATCGGATTATCGGGGATTAAATAGTTATCTTGGCTACTTGGATAATTCTACCCCAATTCTTCTGGCTACCAGTGGCATGGGTGCGCCATCTTTGAGTATTGTGGTTAATGAATTAATACAGGTGGGGATTAAAACTATTATTCGTATTGGTACTTGTGGCGCAATTCAAAATAGAATAAAAATTGGTGATATTATTATCTCCCAAGCGGCTTTATGTAGGCAAGGTGCTGCTAATGATATTGCTCCTCCCGAATATCCCGCAGTGGCGGATCCTTTTTTGACAGTTGCTCTAGTCAAATCGGCTCAATTTTTGGGAGTAAATTATCATTTAGGTATTACCGCTTCTGTGGATAGTTTTTATGAAGGACAGGAAAGAATACTGTCTTCTGCTAACCCTTATCTTCAGCGTCACTTAGAGGGAATTACGGAAGAATATCGACGTTTAAATATTCTCAATTATGAAATGGAAGCGGGAACTTTATTGAAAATGGCAGGGGTTTATGGATTTACTGCCGCTTGTATTTGTGCTGTGATTGCCCAAAGAAGTAAAGAGGAAGGGATTAGTTTAGAAAGCAAACAACAAGCCATCGAAAAAGCGATTCAGGTGGCAATATTGACTGTTAGTAACCTCTCCCTATCCTCAATTGATTAATGTTCAGAAATCATCTTCATTAAGACTTCCTCTTTTTCCTGACTTTGGGGATAACAGGAGATGAGTTTAGCGCGTAATTCCTGGATTGATTTAATCAGGCTCTTCGTTACTCTTTATGCTAAATCAACAGACAAGATGCCAAGATAACATACTTCTAACCCAAAAATTCCGAAAGTTTCTCAAGCCATAGGCTCTCCGTTTTATTAGTTTA
>VYLR01000189.1_pt1 | contig 27697 bp, 29 predicted proteins | sample 5114291 | NCBI WGS metagenome assembly VYLR01 (sample SAMN12291774, study PRJNA351875) | freshwater metagenome | isolation source: freshwater lake | place: USA: Michigan, Lansing Lake | collected 2013-08-14 | reverse complement strand
TTGCTTCAATAACTTCTGAATAAAGCTTTTAGCCACGTCAAATCTCTGGGCTAGTCCTCGAATGGAAATTTTTTCTTTCTTCCAGACATCGATAATTTTTTGGCGAAAATCTACAGAATAGGGTCTCATAGGAAGCTGGTAAGTTCTATTATAGCGGTTCTCGCATCTGTGCGGCACACTTAAACCTTTGCTGATTAAGCTGTTCAGGATCGGGAATGTACCTCTTGTGAATCAGAAACGCTATATTTGTCTATTTGCTTTCCATTGTACCTCATAGCTCCAAGAATTGCTATATACCTGATTTGCCTCAATTAGATAGCCAAAAAGTGGTTCTTCGGTTTGTGTTATGCAATGGACTGGGGTTATAGGGGATGTAACCCTTATGTAGAAAGGCATTTGGCGATTTTTGTCAATTGTTTTTGTCTAGAGCGAACTCATCAATTAAGTCTCTTACCAGATAAGGATTTAGTCAATTTATGCCCCCGTATCGAACCATACCAAGTAACGAAGAGCCCAAAAAGTCAAGTATTTAATGCGAGAAAATACAGGATTTAACATAGGTGCATGGGATTATGGTTGGCGACATTTGCCTCCTTATGACTATTATTTATTTCTTCAAGATGACTGTTTTATTGTCCGTAAAATCCCTTGTTTATTGAGAATAGAGTCATTAACTGCTCAAATTTTGTATCATCAATGCCAATGCACAACTTGGACAATATCCTCAAAATCTTAACATTCAACACTTCTGGTTAAAAGCCTTTGTTGATCGATTCCGTCAATCTCCCCAAATAGGACTTCTAGGAGAAGGTTTAAACTGGGAATGTACTTGGGAAGAACTGGTGCGATCTAGTTATAATCAAATTATAGCGTTTCTGATTCACAAGAGGTACATTCACGATTGTGAACAGCTTAATCAGCAAAGGTTTAAGTGTGCCGCACAGATGCGAGAACCGCTATAATCGGGATCATTTACTGAATGGTGAACCTGTTAAAAGAGTTGATTTTTACCGACATTTTTTAGAGGAACATAAAATTCCTGAACGGGAAACTGCCGAACACTTACAATCAATTATTCTCTTTACATCTCCCTCCATTTTAGAAAAAATAGATGGGTTTATACTTGGCAAAAACTATGGGGAAGCGATCGCATCTGAAATTGCCATTTCTAAAAAGGTTCAAGGGTTAGGCTACCAAATACAAACCGTAAACCCTGATAGCTGTTATCATTATATTGCCCATCCCCAATGGTTTAGACGAAAAAGAAGGCTCGATCGATGGCTCTATACAGTTCGATCGAAAATCATCCCCATTTATAGGCAAGCTACAGATGACTAGGGTTTGCTGAAAAAGTTTTTCAGCAAACCCTAAATACTGGCTTTGTTTCTTGGTTTTTACTTTACCACAGCCTTTCTCATCAAGATAACGACTCCCTAAAACCAGAAAGTTTGTACCTCACAATTAAGATAACTGCTATCAGATAACCTCTGATTCGATCTTTTGGGCTATTCTTAGTTTAGCCGAACGAGAACGAGGATTTTTAGCTTGTTCTTCTCGACTGGGAATAATCGGCTTTTTCGTGATAATTTTCAAGGAATTATCTTCGCGAAAGCCATACTTGATCAGACGATCTTCTAGACTATGAAAACTGATCATAGCGATAATTCCCCCGGATTTTAGCCAGTGGGGGGCTTGATCTAACAATTGTTGCAGAGAATCTAATTCTTGATTAACAGCGATGCGTAGGGATTGAAAAACCCGCGTTGCCGGATGAATACGTCCATAACGGTAACTAGCGGGGACAGAACTAGCGATGACAGCCGCTAATTCTGTAGTGGTAGTAAAAGGACGTTTTTGGACGATCGAGCGAGCAATAGGACGAGATAAACGTTCTTCTCCGTATTGATAAAAAAGATCTGCTAATTCTTTTTCGTGCCAATGGTTGATAATATCGGCTGCCGTTAGGGATTGACAGCGATCCATCCGCATATCTAAGGCTGCCGTGTGGCGAAAACTAAAGCCGCGCTCGCTCTGATCGAATTGGGGAGAACTGACTCCTAAATCGGCGATAATGCCATCAAAACTGCTATTTTGTCCATTATAATCGGCGAAGTTCCCCCACCAGAGGGTTAAACGGCTATCTAGATAGGGGGCGAGACTAATTTTAGCGGCTTCTAGGGCGCTTTGATCGCGATCGATGGCGGTTACTGTCGTTTCGGGATGGGCTTCTAAAAGCAGGCGGCTGTGTCCACCACCCCCTAGGGTAAGATCGAGATAATGCCCCCCGGGTTGAATATTTAAGCCGGCGATTAATTCTTGACTCAAAACGGAAATATGGGGAAAATCTTGATTCATCTGCTGATAACTTCCTGAAAATGGCGATTTAACCTAGGGTTTGCTGAAAAAGTTTGTTGGTGGGGGCAGGGTGTGACCCCCCCCCAACCCCCCCGACATCGGGGGGGCAGGTGGGGTGTAGGGTGTAGGGTTTTACCGATTTTGAGGTAGTCAGTTACCTAATTTTCAGGGAAAAAGTGCCTGAATTTTACCCCCGATCACTCCAATGGTCAGCACTTTTTGAGGGGAAAAAAGTCTAAAAGCCTTATCCAACAAGGTTTTTAGATTTATTCAGCCAACTCTAACCTAAAAACAACTGATAGGCCCGATTTTGACTTTCATCCCAATAGCGATAGCCGAGAGTATCGAGAAAAGCTTGCCATTGATTCATTTCATCGGGGGGAACCTGTATGCCCACGACGATGCGCCCGTAATCGGCTCCGTTATTGCGATAATGGAAAACGCTGATATTCCAGTGGGGACTCATGGAGGCGACAAATTTCATTAAAGCCCCCGGTCGTTCGGGAAACTCGAAGCGATAAAATAATTCATGGTCGGCTAAATGCGATCGCCCTCCCACCATGTGGCGCAGATGCAATTTAGTCAATTCGTCATCGCTAATATCGAGGGTTTTAAAGCCGCAAGCTTCAAAACTCTCGGCTAATTTCTTGGCATCGCTGCGATTTTCGATCTGGGCGCCGACAAAAATATGCGCTTCTTTTTCATCGGCAATGCGATAACTAAATTCGGTTAAATTGCGTTTGCCGACACATTCGCAAAAACGCCGTAAACTGCCCGGTTGTTCGGGAATAGTCACAGCATACAACGCCTCGCGCCGTTCCCCTAATTCTGCCCTTTCCGCCACAAACCGCAGACGATCAAAGTTCATATTCGCCCCACAAGCCACAGCAACGAGGGTTTTATCCTCAATTCCTTCTCTTTCTACATAAGCTTTCGCTCCTGCTACCGCTAACGCCCCCGCAGGTTCTAAAATCGAGCGTGTATCTTGAAAAACATCCTTAATCGCCGCACAAATATCGTCCGTATCCACGAGGATAATCTCGTCCACATACTGCTGACAGAGACGAAAAGTCTCCTCTCCCACCTCGCGCACCGCCACCCCGTCGGCAAATAATCCCACTTGAGACAAACGCACCCGATAACCGGCTTTTAGGGATTGATTCATCGCGTCTGAGTCCACAGGTTCCACCCCGATAATTTTAATTTCTGGGCGTAAACGCTTGACATAGGCTGCAATACCTGATATAAGTCCACCGCCACCAATAGCGACAAAAATCGCCTCGATCGGTTGCTGATATTGTCGTAAAATTTCCATACCGATCGTACCCTGGCCGGCGATTACCTCCGGATCATCGAAGGGATGGATAAAAGTTAAGCCTTTTTCCGCTTCTAACTGCCGCGCGTAAGCATAGGCATCATCGTAGGTGTCACCGTGCAGGACGACAATCCCGCCCCGGGCTTTTACCGCGTCGATTTTGACTTGCGGAGTGGTGACAGGCATAACGATAATCGCTTGGGTTCCCAATTGCCGCGCCCCCAAAGCGACTCCCTGGGCATGATTTCCCGCCGAAGCAGCAATTACACCTTTTTGTAACAAATCCCTTGACAAATGCGCCATTTTATTGTATGCGCCGCGCAGTTTAAAAGAGAAAACCGACTGCATATCCTCGCGCTTGAGTAAAAGCTGATTGTGCAGGCGTTGGGAGAGATTGGGGGCAAGTTCTAAGGGGGTTTCTTGGGCGACATCGTAGACGCGTGCGGTGAGGATTTGAACCAGGTAATCGCAGTACATTATTCTTTTTTGGCGGTGGGGATTCGCGAATCGGGCTAGGATCCAGAATAGATCATCGTCGGTCTGATTAGCAATAAAGATGCGATCAGCCTTGAATCAGTGATCACTGAAAAAAGCTCCCCGCTGCCCTGAAGCTGGATAAAGATTTAACAAAGAATTGATCGCAGAATTAACCACAGCAGCCACACAGGAAATCGCCACACTATTACCCGTTAATTTTCGCATAGTTTGATAACTGCCGACAATTTGATAATCATCGGGAAAACCTTGTAAACGGAGCATTTCCCTTTCTGTTAAGCGTCTTTTCCCATCCACTAACAAATAATTATAGGATGCTCCTGCTCGCAAGGCACAGGAATAGGGATAAGCGCTGACATTTCCTCCTTTATTTTCGTGCCAGATAGTCGGTTCACTATAAGGTTTTTTTCCCTCTCTTTTCAGAAGGCGACTTTTTTGAATTTTTTCGGAAGCATAATAAAAATCCGAGACATTTTCCTCTAATATTTCCGTTAAACTTGTTCTAGATAAAGCTGGTTTTGGCCAGATAAAACCCCGCGATTCTCGGAAACCAACGATAAAAATTCGTTCTCGTTTTTGCGGTAAACCAAAATTAAGCGCATTCAAAACCCGATAATCGGTATAGTAATCTAAATCTTGCAGAGTATCGAGAATAACTTCTAAGGTTTTTCCCTGTTGATGTCCCTGCAATTGCTTGACATTTTCCAGAATAAATGCTGCGGGTTGTTTGGCTTTTAAAATGCGGGCAATCTCAAAAAATAGCGTGCCTCTGGTATCTTCAAACCCCTTTAAATCACCACAAATACTAAAGGGTTGACAGGGAAATCCCGCCATTAAAATATCGTGATTGGGAATATCTAGGGCGGCGATTTCGGTAATATCTCCCTGGGGTTTGTCGCCAAAATTAGCGTGATAAATTGCCCGAGCGTCTTTATCTATATCACAGGAAAAAACACAATCAGATTCTAAGTTTTTTTGGCGACAAACTTGTTCAATCGCCACTCGAAACCCTCCTAAACCACAAAAGAGGTCAATAAAACGAATTTTTTTACTATCTTTCAGGAGATTCATTGATAGTTGAGATTGTAGCGATAGGGATATTCTCTTTGATTTTAACTTATTCAACTTTCACCAAAGAGCGGACGGTAAATATTTCATTGGCGCTTGAGAGTAACAAACTGAAAACAGTCGTCATCCCTGGGGACATACATAAAAAAAGAATAACAGAATTATATAATTTGAAATTCATCCTGTTTAAGATTTTGAATTGATTCAATCTTGGAAACTTCTACAGCGATAACTGTATAGGCTTTTCCCTGATTATTTAACACTTCTAAAACATAGCCATCCTCTTGGCCTTCGGGTCGAGGACAATAATCCACGATAATCGCGTGAGTGCCACGAGACAAATTAGATTCTGGCAAATCTTCGGTTAATTGAACTTCGGAAAACATATCAAATTTCATAGTCTAACTCTTTTAATCTGGTAATAAAGTCACAAATCTTGTTTCTTTCGTAAGTGAGTCGATAATCCAATAGGTAGAGACTCGTAAGTTTATCCCGTTGACCCCTTGTAAAAGTCCTTTAATTTCATAAATATCACCGAACTTTGTTGGTTTATTTAAGGTGGCTTCGTTGAGAAGAATACGTCTTAAATCTTGTTCCAATACCTGCCAGTTGTCTAAATTATATCCTGCTTGTGCCAGAAAGCCTGATTTATCATCTTTGGGTTGTAAAACTAGCAAATACCGGGTTAATTTAGCTGGTGGGATTGTCGCATTGGGATTTAAATAAGGCATTTATATTGTAATTTAGCCAACTTCTTTATAGACTTCTATAAAATAGATTTTACAGTATATGCGGGCAGTATTGCCAGTCTTTTTCTTGGTCTAGGATTTGATCATTTTCAACTTCTTCGATGAGTTTTCCCAGTCCGTAATCCTCAAGGATTTCTTCGATTTTTTCAAATTCAGCAATGGGAATCTGAACGGCAATCGGCTTTTGATCCTTGTCTAATACATAGCTTTTGTTAATTTCTAGCATTTGTAGTTCCTCTAAAAGTTCTCTAGATTATTATTGATAAATCAAGTAAAAACTCACTCATGATTTTCGAGTTTGCTCTCTAGTAATTCTAGATTTGATAACTGCGGTGGATGATTAGCATTCCATGCGAGAGCTTGATCTAATTTTTCTCGAAAAGGCGATCAATTTATCCAGTCTTCGTTGCCGGGAGAGCGATCGAGTAAATTTTGATAAAACTCATTCCACAGTTGACCCCATTCTTTTAGATCGATAACAACTGCTGTTTTTTCTCCTGTTTCATCGACAATATACTGAATACCTTTCATGATTTAAATTGTTGTGAGATGGATATTAACTAATAACTATATTTTAATCGATTCACGAGAAGATATGGATTTTGCAAGTTCTTGTCTAGCATCTTCCGATAGAGAACAACCAAAATCTAGAATCTCGATTAAAACTAACTGATCGTCCTCGGAATAATGTAATATTATTTTCCCTTCCTCCTCTGCGTAAGCAATTGGATTATTGTTTAACTCGATTAATAAAGCATCCACATCTGGGCTATAGTGTATCTTGTTCACCAAATTCCTCTAAGTAGTAAACAAGAGCCGACTTAACATCTGCTAAGACTTCCTCATAGGTTTCTCCTTGTCCAACAACTGCTCCTGTTATGCCAATCGGATAGGCGACGTAGCCATCAGGATGCTTTTCAATGACGATTTTGAATTGTCTCATTATTATTTGTAGAATTAGGTTTCGCTATCTTGATAATATCGTAGAAATAACCTCGATATATAATTCATAACTCACCCTCATTAAAGTTAGCGGTGCGTTACACTGATTTTAGTCGTGTCTTTTTCTCCAAGTTGTTGATTAATATAGTCCACAATGCCTAGCTCATCAACGATAGCGGCGATGATGCCTAAATGGTCGAGATTTTTAACGGTTAATTGAATCATTTTAAGGTGAGTGACTGATTAATTTTATTGTAGCTATTCCGTCGCTATTGCTGAGTTTATTTTTTACCCCCTCTTAATTAGTACGGAATAGGGGGTTCAATTTTCAACTCCACACTCCAAAAGCTTCATTTTTGAACCATGCCGGTTTATAAATCCGCCGATAATCTTGCTTTTCTCAATAAATATTGCAAAAGCGTTTCTTCTCTAGAAATAATATCAACTTTTCCTTCCATCCCTAATTGAATGCTACATTGATTTGCTCCTGACCTTAAAGACAGACTTTCAGGCTCAATAGTGACCTCATAAAAATTGCGATCGAGATTACTTGCCTCCGTTTGCAAAAAAGTACTATAAGTTTTAAGTGGTCTGGCATCTGGGGAAATTTGCTTAACTTTGCCTTTCAGGGTGCCGTAATCTGGATAAGGACAGGCAGAAACTTTTAACTGTGCCTTCTGGTCGGTTTTGACTTTACTCACATCCTGAGCCGTTACTAAAGCTTTAATTATCAATGGGGTGTTACTGGGAGCAATTTGAGCAATTTCTGAGTTTGTTTCGACTGTTTGACCTGGGTTGCGAAGATTAATTTTTAAAACAGTGCCATCGGTGGGAGCTTTAATTGTAGTGTGTTTTAAGTCAATGGCAAGTTTTTGTAGCTCTCTAAGATCGCTTTTAATTTGTTTTTGTAAATTAATTCGCTGTTCAAGAAGAAAATCTCGCTCTTTGTTTAAAGTTGCCATAAGTGCGTTATTAGTAGCTTTCTCTTGAGTGATATTTTCATTTGCAATGGTTACTTCTGCTCGATTAGGATTGAGAAAAGCTTGCACTCTTTGCAAACTAGCAATGGTGGCTATTAAATCTTGTTTATGCTGTTCAATTAGGTTTTTTTGAGCCTTAATAGTTGCTTTTTGAGCTTCAATTGATTCTTTTTGCTGATTGACTGCTAGTTGAGCTTCCTCTAGTTGATCTAGCGGCAAAGCCCCTTCTTCGGCTACTATTTTATAGCGTCTATGCTTGATAATCGCTACAGTTAAAGAATCTTGTATTGAGCGTAAGTTAGCCTCGGCTGCTTTTAACTCTGCCTGAGTTTGTTGTAACTTCTCTCTAGCACTTTTTACTTTGGCTTGTGCTTCTTCTACATCTGCCTGGCTAGTAATCTGTTTGTCTTGATAGTCTCGACGAGAACGACTCAGTTGGGCTTTAGCAGAGGCAATAGCCCGATTGCCTTTTTCAGTTTCTGCCAAAATCTGAGAATCTTGAGCGCGAATTTGAGCGTTAATTTGCAACAATTGTAATTTAGATTGTTGGATGAGATCTTCCAGTTGAGTTTTTTGAATTTGTAGGCGAGAGTCATCTAAAATTATCAGGGTATCTCCGGCCTTAACCTCTTGATTGGCTTTAACGACGATTTGCTTGACTTGTCCCTCAATACCTGCCTGAACAATCCGCAATTCTCCGTCGGGACGAATACTAGCTGGCGCTTGAACAGTAACATTATATTTAAACACTGAGGCCAAGATAATTGTGAGTCCAAATGTCCCGGCAATCAACAATCCTCCCCAGTTCATCCAGCGATTGAGAGGGGGTAATAATTCTTTTTCCTCGCCTAGAAAGAGAAAATTTTCTTTCGGACTATTTAACATAGACAATTCCTCATCGCAAAATTTCAAGTATCTAATTAAAGATTAGGCAGTGATAAAATTCAAATGATCGCCAGCTTTTTGTCGTAATTCTTGGAGATCTCCTTGAATTTTCAACCTCCCTTTCTCTAGCATAACAATCCAATCAGCACGTTGAATTACTCTCGGACGATGGCTAATTAAAATCGTTGTTTTTCCTTGACGGTGTTGTAGGATATTATCTAAAATCTTAGTCTCACTAATCGGATCTAGGGCACCAGTAGATTCATCAAGAATCAAAATTGGCGGGTCATTAACCATCGCTCTAGCAATAGTTAATCTTTGCCGTTGGCCTCCTGAAAGATTGGCTCCAAATTCTCCCAAAACAGTTTGATAGCGACCTGGTAAATTGCTAATAAACTCATCTGCTCCCGCAATCTGACAAGCCTTGACGATTTGTTCAAAAGTAATTTGAGGATCGATTAAATTAAAATTGTCAATAATGCTACGGCTCCAAAAATGAGGATCTTGAGGGACTAAAACAACTTGCTGGCGCAAGCAATCAAGAGAAATATCTTCTAGATTATAGGCACCGAGCCGAATATTTCCTGATTGGAGAGGATATAAGCCTGCCATCAGTTTGCTAAGGGTACTTTTTCCACAGCCAGATTCACCGATAAGAGCAATAACCTTTCCCCCCGGTATAGTCAGGGTAAAATCTTCTAGTAGTGTCATGCGTCCGGCATAATTAAAATTAAGATGACTACAAGTGATCGGAGCATCGCCAGAAAGATTAACATAGGGTTTGCGGCTATCTTTTTCATTTTCAGCCGGAGTTTCAATCACTTCTGCCAATCTTTGGGCTGCTGTATCTACTCTTACGAATTCATCAGCAAAAATAACTAAATTAATTAATAAAACAGAAATATTCCGATTGAGGCTGTAAAGAGCCAATAATTGTCCAGTTGTTAATTCTTGACTAATTACTAGACTGCTGCCAAACCAAAGAAAAATAATGCCACCAACCCGCTCTACCAATCGAGAAGAAGTATTGTTAGTAATGCTAATTTGAATGGTGCTAAAAGAAACTCTAGCAAGGCGACTAAAACGAAATTTAAATTCGTCCCACAATTGAGGCGCAGCCGCAATAGTTTTCAGAGTAATTGCTCCTTTAAAAGTTTCTATTAAAATGGCTTGATTTTCAGCTTCTCTGCTCATAATATTGCGTGTTTTTTGCCGAACAAGGGGAAGAAAAATCAAAGTAGAGAGGAGCATTAAAAAAGCCAATAAAGCAGCTACAACAGTCAACTTAATGTTGTAAAAAAGCATGAAGCATAAAGAAGTTATAGCTACAAAAAACTGACTAGGTAAGGTGATCAGCACTTGAGAAATGAGTTGATTGATCGATTGAATATCCCGCAGACGGCTAGTGACTTCTCCACTCCGGCGAGATTCGTAGTAACTCAGAGGCAGGCGCAAAATTTGTTGAGCAAATTCTAAAATTAAACGCAATTCCAATCGCTGACCGAAATGAGAGATCAGATTAGCCTGTAACCAATCTAAACTACTGGCAATCAAGCTCATAACGAGAATAGCAATGATTATGCGAGTGAGTAACTGATTATCTCCCTTTAATAGTACGTCATCTGTTAAAACCTGGATCAGCAAAGGAGCAGCTAAAGCAATTATGCCAACTACTAAATTAAGGATCAAGATTTGAGTGAATAGGGTTCTCTCATACCAAATTCGCTTTAAAAAACGTCCCAAGCCTCCTATTTTCTCTCGTTCATCGGATTGAGAAAAAAAGCGAATGGGATCGGGTTCAAGGGTTAATAAAACTCCATTAGGCCAAGCTTCCTGTAGCCAATGTCGATCTATGTACTGGATTCCTTCAATCGCGGGATCGGCAATCACGTATTTCTTGCCCCGTTTCCCATATAAGATAACCCAGTGATACCCTTTCCAATGAATAATACAAGGGAGGGAAACAGCGCGATCGTCAATCGCATTCAGAGTAACTTTAACCCCTCTGACATTGGTAAATCCTAATGCTTCTGCTCCCTGTTTTAATCCTAGTAAGGTTGTTCCAGAGCTATAAGTACCTGCCACTTCCCGAATGCGATTAATGGTAAATGTCCGCCCGTAATACTTGGCGATCGAAGCTAAACAAGCTGCTCCACAATCTTCTTCGTTATGTTGGAGTACATTGGGATACTTCATAAGCTCATTTACAAATCAGTTGGAAGGAAAGCTGAGGCTGGACTAATACCATGCCGTCACAGAAATCATCCACAATTAAGCGTTTACCTTTGCCTTGGGAACGTTCAGAACATAACCGCGAAAGGTACTTCCATCAGCTTCCATTTTTGCTTTTTCTTCTTGCAGTTGAAACAAACGCAATTGAGACCAATTGGCAAGATTTTCATCGCCTAACAGCGGAGCAATTTGTCCCAAACGTTTAACTGGAGAAATTGCCAGAGGATCGCAGTCCAAAGAGGCCAGATAACAATCATAAGCTAACTCTAATTCGCCCCAAGACTGGTAACACTGTCCCATCATAAACCAAGCCACCGCCGTCCCTGGAGGGCCCAAACGAGTTGCACTGCGATAAGCTTGAACTGCCTCTTCAACTTTGCCCCGCTTGAGGAGAACTTCTCCTAACTCCAGCCGATATCTTGGATCTAAGATATCTCGCTCCACAAGTTTGCGGGCGCGTTCTTCGGCTAAATCTAAATCCTTGAGCCAGAGTGCTTCTTTGGTACGACTTTCCATTATAACACTTTGATTCTCGTAGGAAACAAACTGTTGGTTCTGGGTTTCACCCTTTAAACCTTCAGCATAAGCTTGACAGAGATCCATTTCGGCAACTACTTGAGCCTTATTTTTCTTCAAAAGCGGAACAAACACCGCACCACGATAGAAAATACTCATGATTAGTCCCTCCCCAAAAGCATCCAGTGATGCTACAGTTGCCTTGATTTCTCGCTCCACAAATGAACGCCAAAACTCTGCTCCTTCTAAATCCTTCCAAGTTTTAGCTAAGTCAACTAAGATTTGGAGTCCTGCTGAAATTCTGACTATATTTCCAACTGGTGCATTTTGAGCAATGGTTTCTAAATCTTTAAGACTGTAGGGCAAGTTGCGATCCGTGTGTAACATTAGGTCAGACATAGCACGCAAGAAAGCCAGAGTTGCACTATCTGAATTACCAGCTATTTCGACCGCTGACATGAGTGGCACATATTCTAGAATAGCTTGGTGGAAACACAGGCTAAAAAGAAGTTGAATGACTTTTACTTGGGTTGATTTAGTTAATGCTGGATAATTAGTTAAATGATCGCAAAATATCTGCCATCGTTCTGTGCGTAATTCAGGGGCTAGTTCTAGAGGATTCTTAACCTGATACTGATGTAGCCCTAATTCGCGGATGAGAGATTCTCGGAAGGATTCTGAAAGGTTGAATTGCACGTTATATGGTATTGAAGTCTGCTCAACCAAGTTATTGTAGCTAAACTCGACTTTATAATGATGAGGTGAACCTCCTCGAAAATTGTCTAAATTCAAATAAATTTGATTGAACCAAGCTTTCGGGGAATTATCTAGCAAAAACATTTCTGGGTCTCCTAAAAATACTCTGTTTCTTGGTAGCCTAGCTGTCACCTTTCTTTTCAGGTGTTTGCCGTTGTTTTAAGAGCTAGTGCCAGAGAGGAATATTTCATCCTGACTCATTGCACTAGCCCTTTTATAGCGGTTGTTAAGCTAAGGAATTCGCGCTGAAATAAAATATCAGCCAGACAATCGATTTCTCGAAGGAGCAGCCAAATAATTAATACATTAGAGCGCGAGTTCCTGACAGTACGTTAAGCCTGGTTAACACCACAACACCAACATTTACAACCACCAGAAAGGGTTTCCATTGCCTCAAAGGATAGTTCAGTGATTTCGGGCTTGTTCTGTCCTTGTTGGCGGACTTCCTTTTCTGGGGGATTGGCAGCGGTATTTTTCTTAGACATAACTTACTCCTTTTGCATTAAGGTTAAACAGAGAACTTTATGAATTAGGGTATGTATTACCCTCTTACTCACTGTGCCGTAAATACGATAAAACGCCAAGGGTATGGAATAGCCCTGAAGGGGCAACAAGACCATCTTAATCCCTTGCTGGGTAAGCATTTAGCTCTCCTCTTTATGTGTGTGTAACGTTATGTTACGAGTTAAAGCAAGCTAACAATTTAAGCAGCAATTCTCATTTTGAAACGATTTTGCGTTGTTTCAGCGCTCTAGAGATTCGTTAAGAATTATTAACCCCTCTAGGTGCAAGGGTTTTAATGTCATGAAACCTTAAAATGGATTTTTGTCAATTGTTTTTTATCTAGAGCGAACTAATCAATTAAGTCTCTTGCCAGATAAGGATTTAGTCGATTTATGCCCCCCTATCGAACCATACCAAGTAACGAAGAGCCAAATGAGAATTGCTGCAATTTAAGCCGTAGATGCTCGAAATTAGCAAATCCATAACTTTTTCTGTAACCGTTCAGGGGGGGGATGTCAAGTAGCAATTATTGTAGGTTGGGTTGACACAAGGAAACCCAACAAAGAGTAACTTTTGGGGTGGTTGGGTTTCGCTTTTTCAACACAGACTCATAGCCGTTTTACTAAATCCGTTGAGTAACGCACAGAAAACGGGTTTCTCGGAGAAACCCGTTTTCTGCTCATGCACTCATGCAAAAAGGGGAATAAATAATCAGTCTTTAATAACCAGATTTATTATTATACAAAAAGAAAGCAAGCTAGGGCGACTCTAGTGGGTAAATTTTCTCTGATAATTGCTTGAAAATATCGATAAAAATAGGTGAGTTAGCAAAGCGTAACCCACCCGATATCTATTTGCGGTTTTAAACCGTTTCTACCAAGGGACGGGTTAATTTATCCAACTGTTGGGTTAACAGACTCAGGAATAAACCCACATCGGTGACGATACCTACCGATTCTACGGAACCTCGATCGCTTAATTTTGTCACCACGGCCGGGTTAATATCAACACAGACCATTTTTACCCCCGCCGGTGTCATATTGCCCACACCGATGGAATGGAGCATACTAGAGAGCATGAGAATCATGTCTGCACCTTGAATTAAGCGGGAATATTCTTCCTGTGCTTTAATTAAATCCATCTCCGTATCCGGAAGCGGACCATCATCGCGAATTGAACCGGCCAAACTGAAGGGGACATTATTCTTGACGCATTCATACATTACGCCTTTTGTCAATACCCCGGCCGATACAGCTTTGGCAATGCTGCCGTGGCGACGGATGAGGTTGATAATCTTGAGGTGGTGACGATGGCCACCGCGCACCGGGATGCCTTTCTGCATATCTACCCCTAAAGAAGTACCCATGATCGCCTGTTCCATGTCGTGAACTGCGATCGCATTTCCCCCCAGTAAAGCGTGAACGTAACCATCGCGGATTAAACGGGAGAGATGTTGCGCTCCTCCAGTGTGAATGACCACTGGACCTGCCGTTACTACCACTTTACCGCCCTGGTCGCGAATTTGGCGCATTTCCCAGGCAATCTGCTCCACGGTTAACTCGACTCGGCGCTCGCTGGAAACCCCCGCACCCATAAAGGTAAATTCCTGGGTGCTGTTGCGTTGTTCCCTGGATTCCGCCTGTCGGATAGTACGGATGCCCTCAACTCCCACCATGACGCGATCGCCAGCTTTTAAATCCCGCAGCAGAGTACATTTCGCTGTTTTGCCTTCCGGACCTTCAGTGACGACGATGGCTGCATCCATGCGTTGATTTTCCACCCGCACCCATTCACAATTCACCCGCACTTCCGTGGGATAGATGGTGCTGACATAAAAATCATCGGGAGCGACCCCATCTTGTGCCACCACTGCGGTATTGACATCACAGATTTCTTGGGGACGAGCGGCCGCACCGAGGTCGATCAATTGTACCATGATCTCCTCCATTACCTCGTGGGAGGGTGCAGAAACGCGCACTTCTGCTGAGGAGGTACTTTGGCGCTCAATCCCCAAAGTGAAGTTTAAAACCTTGAAGCTGCCCCCATTTCCTACCACAACATCGAGAGCTTTATTCATAATTCCCGCATCGAGAAGATGACCTTCTAACTGGAGAATGCGACTTTCAATGGTGACATTAGCGCGATGGTCTGGAATTAAGGGTTCTGTGGTACGCAGGGTTAAACATTTAGCGGCTCCTCCTGCTTTTAAGAACTCCGTCAGGGGAGTTTGTACCACTTCAAAGCTTTTTGATGCTAACTTATGTTGTAAATCGTCACTAATTTTATTCATGACGATTACTTCACCGATATTCACAGCATTACAAGCAAAGTTAACCGCATCGGCTTCTTCAACGATAATGCGTTTTTCTTCGGGAATTTTTAACTCAATTAATCGATTAGAATAGGCATCAAAAGCATCGGGATAGTAGAGTAGATAACCGCCACTAAGGGGACAAAAACAGGTATCAAGATGATAGAAACGTTCATCGATTAAACGTAGGGATAAAACCTCGATATCGAGCCATTTAGCGATTAAAGGGTGAGAATCTAACTCAGTTCTAAAGCCATATCCTGCCCATAACCAACGTCCTTCCCGATCTAATAATGCGTCTCCTGCACCTTCAAAGGGTAAATCTTTGGGCAGTTCATGAACCGTAAAACCGTTATCTTCAAACCACTGCTTAAAATAGGGTTCTTCTCCCTGTCTTTCTTTGTGTAAAAAGCGACTGAGAACGACAGTTTTTTCCAGAACTAAACCTGCATTAGCGGTAAAAACCATGTCAGGCCAGCCTTTTTCTGGTGTGACTAAATCCACGAGCGCCCGATCTTTGAGAATATGATAAAGCTGCTGCCATTGTTGCCTAGCTTTTTCCTGGGAAGATTTGTGAATGTTGCCCTCCATCCAAGGATTAATCACATAATCCACATCGTAATGATCGGGAGAACACATCAAAAAGCGAATAGTTTCAGTCATATTTTTTGACAATGAATATTCAGTATAAGTAGTCTGGAGATAAGTTTAGACCAACCTTCCATTATACTCTACTTTGCCCCAAAATATCACTAGGCCTAAGATTAGGACAATTCCCGCTCTAGAAGCTAAAAACAGCCTGATTTTAGCTGATAACTGACCGCCACAAGCTTAAATTATTGTAAATCCTGATGTTTAAATAACCCCATAAATTTCGATTTGCGTCCGTGTTCCTTAATTAAACTTTCCCGATAAGTTTGCCATTCTTCCCGTCTTCCCGACATATAAAAGGCATTACGAGCTTTTTTCAGCCATTTAATCGCTTCTTCGTAGCGATCAGCCTTTTTTTCGTTGAGTATCTTTTCCGCAGGAGGACGCGCGCGATCGATTACCCAGTTAGGATCGACGGTAGCAGCCGCATCCATTATCCGCCAAATTAGGTGAGACTGCACATAGGAATTATCAGAAACGACTTTAATTGCATCTCTAACTAAATTTTCGTGGAGAAATATATCGATTTTAGCCTCTAGGGAACGTCCACCGCTAAACTCGCGCAAGTAATCTAACAAGTCTAATTTTAAATCGGGCCAATCTTCCCCCGCTAAAGACTCAATTTTTTGGTAATGGGAAAAGGAAGGTTGGTCTTGAAATGCCTTAATTCTAGCAGCCAAAGCTGTATCTATATCCCCTAAAGATTGCGCTAGTTCACTTGTCCAGAGAGCTAATTGATAATAATAATTCCCTGGAAAATTTAGACCACTTCTGGCAATTATGAGAGCGGATTCTGGTGCGGATTCATCGCGTAAAGCTTTGGCAAAAAAGAAGGCTTCATCGTTTTTAGTTATCATGTTTTTGGCCGCTGCCATCGCTGCATCAATGCGATCAAGATAGACTAACTTAGTTAGATATTCTACCACTTGTCCTGAAGCTAAAGCTAGATTCAAATACTCCTGATCTTTTTCCTGTTTCTCGAAAATTTCTAAGCGAATAGAAGTTAATGTTTGGGCATAATAAGGGATATTCCCTGACCACATTTCTGAAAAATTAGCCGATTCTCCCCGTAAAATCTTCTCTAAAACTGGATCATCCCATCCCTGTTGTAAGGCTGCTAAACTCATCTCAAAATCGGCACTCCATTCATGCTGCCATTGCTCGATCTTTTCCCTTAAATCTTGCTTTTCTTGGGGATTAAATTCTTTACTTAAAATTGCCCCAGTTAAAACTCGATCGATTCTGGCACTTAAATCATCATTGACAGCACCGTAATCTTCTAAATCATCCCATTCCTCGATACAGGCGCTAATAATTGCTTCTAAAATAGCGATCGCATTATCCGGTTCTCCCTTTTGATAATAATCTTTGGCCTCATCCACTAGGGCATAAATTTCATTAGAAATTGGATCTTCTTCGTAGTAATCTTCTTCGATCGCTCGCAGGGATTGCCGCAGTTCATTACGGACAGTATTACGATAAGCTTTGACATTAATAGTTATCTTCCCTCCCGCTTTATTAACTGGGGTAGCTGGCAATAAAAACTTATCAATTGTCTCGATAATTTCTGGGTGTTTAGCCACTAAATGATTAAGTAATTTTCTTAATTTACTTTCATCGATTGGTGTCAATAACTCCTCTAGTGAGGCTTTTTTAATAATTAATTCTGGTTGACGAGAACAGGTTAATAAAACCGCCACAATATGCTTACACCAACCCTCGTAATCGTAGGGACAGGAACAGGAGACATTCTCAAGATTATCTTGGTTAAAATCCATGGCAACTCGATAGGGTTTAACCTCACTACCATTCACTAAAGCTTGCAGATTTTGACCCCGTTGCCAAAGAGAAATAACTGCACCGCTATCGTAATAATCCCGACCGCGCTGATAGGAAGCATTGGTGCTATTTTGCCGGATAATTTTTTCATTGATAGGAGGAATAGTCATAGTCAGAAAAGGAGAGGATTGGGTGATAAAATCTTGTCTGTGTCAAGAAAACTGCCAGCACCGAGACAGACCACTGCATCAGCAACCGAGTCAACTTATCTTCAGTTTAGCCTAAATGTGCTATAGTAAAGACAGTATGGAAATTAAAAACATTCCTCTGTCCCAAATTCGTCGTCCTTTACCGCGACAAACCGATCCCGAAAAAGTTAATCAGTTGATGCAATCGATCGCTGAGGAGGGATTACGAGAACCGATCGATGTTTTGGAGGTGGATGGTAACTACTACGGTTTTTCCGGTTGCCATCGCTTTGCCGCTCATCAGCGTCTCGGTAAAGAAACAATTCTCTGTCGAGTTCGTCGCGCCCCTAAATCCGTTTTAGCTAAACACATCGCTTAAGCTGAGAAGTCCCATGAATGAGTCCTTATATAAATATCATCGGCAAAAATTAGAGCAGTTAATGGCAGAAATTGGCTGTAAAAATCTGGAAGAATTGAGTCGGTTATCGGGTCTATCTTCTTGGCAATTGCAGAGAGTTCGCCATGGCTTAATCGCCAAATTATCCTCTGAATCTTTGGTGAAATTAGCTAATGCGCTGCAGCTGCCAGTTAGCGATCTCCTCGCTCATTTTCAAATCCCGACGATGGGGACAGAGGATCGTTCAGGGGAATCAAAAATTCTCGAACAAGAGTATCAGAATTTACAGCAAAAATTAGACAAGCAAAAAGAAGAATTAGCCGCAGAATTTCAACGTCAAAGCATCGAAGCGATCGAATCTTGGTTAGTTCAATGGCCCACGGCCGAGGCCGTTGCCCGCAAAAATCCCAACCTAGCAGCCGTCAAAATCCTCTCCCTAGTTAAACCGATTATGCAGTTACTGGAGCGCTGGGGAGTGCAACCAATTGACAGTGTCGGTGATCATGTCGGTTACGATCCGCAAATCCATCAATTGATCGATGGTCAAGCAGCAATTGGTACACCCGTTATAGTTCGTTATCGGGGCTATCGTCATGGGGAAAAACTACTTTATCGTGCTAGAGTGAGTTTAATTAAAGTAGAAATGCCGGAAATTCAACCAGCAGAAACAGAAAATGTCACCGCTTAAAGTGATGATTCTTGCAGAGCTTTGGTGCTGTGAAAAATTCCCCCGTGGTCTGCTTTTATCTCATCGGTAAAGATTGCAATCCAAAACAGAGACCTTGACAGACTCTTGTTAGGAAATTTAAATCCAAAGTAGCGATTGTATCCCGAGAACTATGATAATAGGGATTACGCATATTAGCAGTATCTGTCACCATAATTGCCGAATAACCGCGACTCCAAAAAGGAGAATGATCGCTGCGTCGAGTATCGGGGACGATATAACCTCCAAAAATTACCGGCAACCATTCGCAGGGAGTCTGATTTTCTCTCATGACTCGACTGAGAAAAATTAAATCCTCGCGGGTTTTGAGATTGCCAATCAAAGCGATAAAATCCCCAGTGTTGGGGTAAAAATATTCTAGAAAAGCTGGATATTTTTGAGAATGGGGATTTTTATCACAGTAACCGAGCATTTCTAAGGATAACATTAACCTTAAATCCTGCTTAGTTTGTTTTAATTTTTCCGAATAGGCAATGCTCCCCAGTAATCCGTATTCTTCTAGATCAAAGGCAATTAAACGAATTGGATAATTAGCCTGATTTTCCCCAAAAAACCTCGCTAATTCTAATAATACCGCTAATCCCGTGGCGTTATCGTCGGCCCCTGGCGACCCCGGCACCGTGTCATAATGAGCGCCAATTAAAATCGGGGGTTTTTGACTATTGTTAGGCAAATCCAAGATTAAATTTTCGTAAACTTTTCCCTGAAATGAGAAACAATGTGATTCAACCTTTCCCCAATTGCCTAACTCTTGCCGCAGGTATTCTCGCACATAAAAATGTCCTTGACTAGAGAAAAAAGGGTTTCTTTCTCGGACAATTTGTTCTAGGTGTTGGCTTAAGCGATCGCTAAGAAGATCAAACATTGATGGCAGCAGATAATTTAATCAAAAGAGCCAATGGATAGAGAAACTGAGGGAAAAATCGGGGAGAATAATAATTGTTAATTATAAAATATTCTGTGGAGCTAAAATCATGACAAATCTCCAGTGGACTAGCTATGATTGTATCGTTGTTGGGGCAGGATTAGCAGGATTAGTCGCTGCGCGGAATCTCCAGAGGCAAGGTCATCAAGTTCTGGTAATCGAAGCGCGAAATCGTTACGGTGGTAGAATGTCTGGTCAATATCTCCCCTCCGGACAGTGGATCGATCGAGGTGGTCAGTGGGTGGGTCCAACCCAAGAGCGTTTTTTAGCCCTCCTTGATGAGTATAAAATACGTCGTTTTCCCTCTCCCAATCAGGGGAAAACCGTCCTAGTCTTTAACAACAAACGCTATGAATTCAATGGTTTTTTTCAAGGTTTCCACGAGGGAGAAGTACCCGATATCGGCGCGGCAGAATGGCAAGATGCGATGTCAGCATGGGCGCGTTTTCAAGAACTAGCTAAAACCCTACCTTCAGGTTATCCCCAAAGCAACGATCACACCAAAAAACTAGACAGTAAAACTTTTGCCCAGTGGATTGAAGAAAACACCACCACAGATTTTGGTCAATGGTATTTTGCTTATATGGTGCGTGCAGTGGGGTTTCTCGGGCCCGCCGAACCCCAGCAAGTCTCACTGCTGCACGTTCTTTGGGGACAAAATTGCGCCGCTCAAGCTGAACATCCAGAAGCCGAACTGATCCATGGCGGAGCGGGACAAATTCCCGACAAGATCGCGGCGGAATTAGGAGAGCGAATTCGACTGGGGGAACCAGTTGTTCGCCTTAATTATGACTCGGCCGGCGTGACCATAGAAACCAGCCAGAACACTTTTACCGCCCAATTTGCCATCATTGCCATGCCGCCCCATCTTGCTGGCCGCATTATTTATCATCCCCCGCTGCCACCCCAGCGAGAACAACTAACCCAACGAGTACCGATGGGATGCTGCGCTAAAGTCCTGATTTCCTATGAGCAACCTTTCTGGCGAAAACAGGGACTAGCGGGAGTTGCTCAGGGGAATTGTCAATGGTTGGAACTCTGTGCCGATAGTTCCGATCCCGAAACCGGCGTCGGGGTAATCGCCACCTTCCTAGTTGGCGATCGCTATATTCGTTGGCGCTCCATGAGTAGTCCGGCGCGCCGTGCCGCCGTCCTCTCGGATTTAGCTATTTATTTCGGTCAAGAGGCCCTTTTCCCGATCAGTTACGATGAGGTGGATTGGCCCGGGGATCCCTGGACTGGTGGCGCATATTCCGCTTTTATGCCCCCCGGAGTCTGGACAAGTTTCGGCGAGGCTCTTTTTACTCCCGTCGGATCGATTCACTGGGCCGGAACGGAAATGGCCGATCGCTGGCCAGGATTTTTTGAGGGAGCGATCCGCAGCGGTGAGGCGGCAGCCGATCGAATCGCCTTCCTTTTACGGGAAAAATGAGCATTTACAGGGCTAGGACACTTTTTAGGTCAAAAAAGTCATCATAGTCAATTTTCGTGGATAATAGGGCATAAAAATCCTAAATCATCACTATTTCGCCCTGGTAATGTTCGACGAAATATTGGACACGATGACGATATTCTTTAATTGTCCGATCGACCCATTCCCGCTGCTCACTGTTAGCATAGATATGCACTAAAGGTTCTCCGGCATCGGGTAAAATCAATACCCAGTCATCATTAAGGGGATTAATCACCTTCACCCCATCGATTAACTCTAGATTATCGGTAGCGTGAGTTTCCACCAGATAGCGCATCAAGGATCCCTTGACTTTCCAAGGACAACGCACCGCCGTATTCTTATTGTAAATGCGCGGTAACTCGGCCCGCACCTGAGCTAGAGAACGTTCCTGAATGGTTAACATCTCCAAAAGTTTCGCCACGCTGAACATGGCATCGAAACCGGGATGTAATTGCGGAAAAATAAAGCCAGTTTGCCCTGATCCTCCTAAAACCACATTAGGATTGGTTTGACATCCTTCCATTAAAGCGCTAGGACTGGCTTTTGTCCGCACCACCCGGCCATCGTGACGACGTGCGATCTGTTCCACGGCACTAGAAGCATGAACCGGCACTACCACTGTACCGCGAGGATGGGCGGTCAGAATTGTATTCACCATTAGAGCAGTTAATTGTTCCCCGCGAATCGATAAACTACTCTCATCGACGAGGACTAACTGTTCCCCGTTGGCCGAAACCTGTACACCTAAGTTCGCTTTCAGGGCCTCCACCACATGGCCCAATTGATGGATTAGTAACTCTCTTTCCTGCATGGAAAGAGCATTCTGACGTAAACTGGCATTGAGAACCACGGCATCACAGCCAAATTTGGCCAGTAATTCCGGTAAAATTGCCCCTGAGACTCCGTAGGCGTAATCAATGACGATTTTGGAGCTACTGTTGCGAATAGCCTCTACATTTAGCTGAGTTTCAAAGGTTTTGCGGTAATTATCGAGAATATCAGCCGGATAGGACATACTGCCGATTTCCTGCATTCCCACCCGTCGCAGATCTTCTTTGAAATAGGCCCCTTCGATTTTCTTTTCCTTGGCTTTGGAAACATTAATTCCTTTTTCGTCTAAAAACTCGATTAAGAGAAAATCCGGGCGATCGGGATGAATACGAACGTGAATTCCCCCGACTACGTTTAATTTAGACACTAAAGTCCGGGAAATCGGTAAAGCATTCGCTTGTAGGTTCTGGATATTAACCCCCACGGACATTAAACCGGCAATCAGCGATCGACTGACCATGCGCGAGACACTACGTTGATCCCGGGAGACGATTACCGTTGACCCCGGTTTCAGGATGGAACCGTAGGATGCCCCCAGTTTAACGGCGAATTCGGGCGTGATATCGATGTTAGCGAGGCCCGATACTCCTCGTTGACCAAAGAGGTTTTTATGGGCAGTATTGCCCCAAATCAGGTTAATATTGAGGATGGCTCCCGATTCGATCTGTTTACTCGGCCAGACTCTGACCCCGGAATTGATCTGCGCTTCTTCCCCCACGATCGATAATTGTCCGATCACCGCACCTTCGTGTACCTGGGCCCGTCGATCGATTCTGGTTCCCCTAGCGATCGTACAAGCGGCTAAATTGACCTCATCCCCGATCACCACACCATTCCAGAGGATAGGACGTTTCAGATCGGAACCAGCGCCGATGGTGACATTATCGCCGATAACCGAACCCCTCTCGATTAGAACATTTGCACCAATGCGGCAATGATTGCCGATCATGGCCGGGGCCTCAATCTGGGCGCTAGGATCGATATAGGTATTAGTACCGACCCATACGCCGGGGGATTTTTCTCGATAGGGAAATTCTAGGTTAACTTTGCCGGATAAAGCGTCGTATTGCGCTTCTCGGTAGGCCTCCAGATGACCGACATCGCACCAATAACCATCGGCCACATAACCATACATAGGTTCGCCCCTTTGCAGCAGCAGTGGAAACAAATCTTTAGAAAAATCGGCTTCTTCTTTGTAGGGGAGATAATCGAGGACTTCTGGTTCAAGAATATAGGTTCCGGTGTTGACGGTATCGGAAAAAATCTCGCTGGTGGATGGTTTTTCGATAAAACGGCGAATTCTGCCTTCTTTGTCGGTAATCACTACCCCAAATTCGATCGGATTGGCAACCCGCGTCAGGACGAGGGTTGCTTTCGAGTTTTTACTTTTATGGAATGCGATCGCTTTTTGCAGGTCAAAATCGGTGATACTATCGCCACTAATCACCAGAAAGGTATCATCTAACCATTCGGCAATATTTTTCACACATCCTGCGGTGCCTAGGGGTTGCTCCTCCTCCACAGCGTAGGTGATTTTTACCCCAAAGTCGCTGCCGTCTTGAAAGTAGTCGCGCATGACATCGGGGAGATAGTGCAGGGTGGTGATAATTTCGGTAATGTCATGCTTTCGCAGTAAATTAATAATATGTTCGGCGATCGGACGGTTGAGAATCGGGACCATCGGTTTGGGAAGATCACAAGTAAGCGGACGTAATCTTGTCCCCGAACCACCTGCCATTAGTACCGCTCGCATAACTTCCTCCCAAGGCTATCTTTTCGCCGTTTTTAAATAGTTTTTGCAAATTATGGCTTTAGTTTTCCTATCTCGATCGAGCTAGTTCCTAACCGGCATTCTAACACTGTCTCCCGGATTCAGAACAATATTTTCTTTTCCCAGGCCAGCAAAACCAAAGCTTAAAATAGGAGATGTGAACTGTCTAAATCTAAGGATGAGATGGCATGAGACTCGTTATTTTTATCTTAATAATTTTTTATGGTGTCGGTGGTTGGAAATTCTGGAATGGGTACAGAAGCACTAACTTTAGTTCCAGTTTACCCAATCGTTTAGCTCTAACACTGTTCTGGCCGCTTCTGTTGGCTGTTAATCCCGCCTATCGCAAGAATTTTAAAAAAGCCCTCAAGGGCAAATAAAATTAACATACTGCCAAGGTCACGGCCATAAAACAGAAAGTAGGTGGGTATCGATGGCAATCAACAGTTTAGCCATGGATGGCTTATCATGGTTAGGGAAAAAAGGGGTCGTAGCTCAGTTGGATAGAGCGAGTGCCTCCTAAGCACTAGGCCGCCGGTTCGATCCCGGCCGATCCCGCCTTTTTCAGTGATCAGTTAGACGTTGGGGTGTGGGGAGCAGGGGAGCCGGAAGATGGGAGAATAAATAGGGTTGGCGGCAAAAAGTACGGGCGAAGCATTCGGATAGAAAATCTCCGGTTTCACCGATAGGTTATTGCCCGAATGCTTCGCCCCTACAGGACGCAGGCCGATGAAGACGCAAGGTTTTCAAGCACGATTCTCTCAAAATTTGGCACCTGTTTCGCTCGTAAAGCCACAAAACCCTTACCTTGCCTACATTTCACATTTATTCAGCAAGTCCTAAATAGAAGCAATCTCCTGTCTCCTGACGACCGACTCCTGACTCCTGAATAACTGATATTTATCTTCTCATTCTGCCCTTAACTTGATACCAAAGCCTTCTTAAACGTAGATCGAGAGAAAAACCTCGACGGGTGGGAATAACAATCGTGCCACCGATGCGATCGTGGAAAGCGCGGTTAAATTGCTCATCGCCGATCGCCATACCACAATCGGCGAAAAGGGGCGAAGATAATAAAATCAAGCTTAAAGTATTGCCAAAAAAAGTATTTAACCCTACCATCATTAAAGCTGCCCCGCCACCAGCGATCGCCTCTCGTTTGCTTAACTCCAAAATTCCGGGTAAACGCTGAAGTCGTAGATCGATGACCTTCATATCCAAGGCCCAACGTCCTAAACTCTGACCCTGATTCTGCACGACTAATAACACCCGCAAACACCACCAAATCAGGAGAAAAAGGAAAAATTGCAGTACAGGTGAACTATTGACAAAAGAGCTTAAAAACCAGATCGAGGCAAAGTCGATCAGGAAAGCATAGGCCCGACGATCTAAGGGAATTTTCGGAAATTTTTGCGGTAGATTATCTTCAGGCGGGATCGGGTAAACCATAAAAGATCTCTTGTAAAAATCAAAAATTGTTGTTAGGGTTAGGAGTCAGTAGCCAGTAGTCAGTAGTCAGGAGAATTAAGAATGAACAATAATCAGTTAAATGGTCTCTTTACAGACTTTATGCCATTTAATTCTTATTTTTGCCGTTTTTGAACCCTGAAAAATTAATTATGCAAGAGGTTTAAAGTAAATTCTCGGAAAAATCCTGCGGTTTATCTTCCACTTTAATCGGGAAATTGGCAATTCTAGGATAGTTGTCCCTTGTCTTTTTTCTCCCCCTGTCTGGGAGTCTTCTGTCTGGGAGTCTGCTTACCTAACCGAAGATTTTTGATTTTTGCAGGAGATATAATTATTAATCGACTCGGAGATCTAAGCTACCATTGAGCAAAGGTAGCCCAGAATACAGGGATAATCATGGAGCAAGATTCATTAACAACGGAGGTTATTCTAACCCATCCGCGGCAAAGTTTGGGAGAGATACAATTGGATTGGATGCCACAACCGGGGAATTATTTGGCCTTAAAAGGACAAACCTACGCAGTTTTGGAACGTCACCACCAGTACCAATACAAGATTGGTGGCTATTGTTTACGCAAAATTTCCCTTTATGTACAAACTGCTCCCACTCCTAACGAAAAAAGTTTGATTGAAGGACGTTGGGTGATGGGGGATGCTAGTTGTCGTTTTAACGCCAGATCTGAACTGTTGCGCTGTGCGATTAACCCCCCCGGTCCCTGTCAAGATTGTCGTTTTTACGAAACTATTAACCCTTAAAAGAGCCTTTTTTCGGCAACAATCTGACTATACATTGACAAATCGCCTATGAGTCATCCTTACTCTTGGATCGAGGATAGCTTAAAAACCCTCCATCGGGCCCATTGGTATCGAAGGGTTAAAACCATTCAAGGCCGGGGCGGAGCCGTTATAGAATTAGAGGGTCGATCGCTGATTAATTTTGCCAGTAATGATTATCTGGGATTAGCAGCCGATGAAAGAATGATCGCAGCAGCCATAGCAGCGACACAACGCTATGGAACTGGAAGCACCGGCTCGCGTCTATTAAGTGGACACCGAGATCTTCATCGAGATTTAGAATTAGCGATCGCATCCTTTAAAAATAGCGAAGACGCGATCGTTTTTAGTTCGGGATATTTAGCCAATTTGGGGACAATTACCTGTTTAGTGGGGCAGAAAGACCTGATTTTAGGCGATCAATACAATCACTCTAGCCTCAAAAATGGAGCCAAGTTAAGCGGTGCCACGGTGAAAGAATACCGGCACAATAGTCTCGAAGACTTAGAAAATCAGTTATTAGCCCACCGTCATCACTATCGTCATTGTTTACTGCTCACTGATACAGTGTTTAGTATGGATGGGGATATCTGTCCCCTGGCGGGAATTCTCGCTCTAGCTGAGATTTATAATTGTATGGTTTTGGTGGATGAGGCCCACGCTACCGGAGTTATGGGGGAAAATGGCACAGGTTGCGTGGAATATTGTGGTTGTCAAGGACGGGAATTAATTCAGATGGGGACCCTGAGTAAAGCTTTAGGCAGTTTAGGGGGATATGTGACTGGAAACGCCAAAATTATCGATTTTATCCGCAATCGCGCCGCCACCTGGATTTATACTACCGGTTTATCCCCCGCCGACACCGCCGCCGCTAGAATGGCTTTAGAGATTATTCGTCTGGAACCAGAACGTCGCCAACGCCTACACCAAAATATTAATTTTGTCAAGAGTAACTTAAATAATTTTAATATATTACCTTCGGAAGCGGCGATTTTATGTTTACCGGTAGCCAATCCGGGTCAAGCCCTAGAATTATCGCAAAAACTACTAGAAAAAGGGATTTTTGCCCCCGCAATTCGTCCTCCTACCGTTCCCACCAGTCGTCTGCGGTTTACTGCTATGGCCACCCATAGCCTCGCCCATCTAGAGGTTCTTGTCCAGTCTATTGGCGAATCTTTCCCCACATAGAGAAAAAGTTTTTCGTGGGAAGTGGGGAACAACTAAGTTGAGCGGCGGTTAGCATCCTTGATCCCATCATCAAGCTCTCTAGCCTGGCCGCTCCAACGACTTGTTAGACTGGGCTTTCGCAATAAGTTTACGACTTCTCTGCCGCTTGCTGCCTCCTTTTTGCGTAGGTCTGCAAAGATTGCATCCAAGTCATACTAATTTGGGATAGCTTTCTTTGGATTTGAGCGTTTGCCATCTGCTTACAATTCCATGTTAGTAGATAGGGTCTGCTGAAAAAGTTATTGAAAAGCACAGGTCTCTTAATCAATGATTTCACTTAGCTAAAAGCATAAGCTTTAGTTGTTGATTAATCTCTAAGATATAACTTATTGTAATTATTGACCGAGAAAAAGTGCGGTTTTTCCATTTCAGACATAAAAAAGCCCAAAAAACCTGCCG
>VYLR01000157.1_pt1 | contig 28188 bp, 20 predicted proteins | sample 5114291 | NCBI WGS metagenome assembly VYLR01 (sample SAMN12291774, study PRJNA351875) | freshwater metagenome | isolation source: freshwater lake | place: USA: Michigan, Lansing Lake | collected 2013-08-14 | reverse complement strand
GAGGGTGATAGGGAAATTTCCGCTAAATCCTCCACTTCCCCTTTACCATAAATAAACATTATTGTTTTCCTGTATGGATAACTTTTATTGATGAATATCGATCGCACTATCCAACTAGCTCATCAATTAGCGGACGCGTCTGGAGAGATTATCCGGCGCTATTTTCGGCAGCCTCATCTAGAAACCGAAACCAAACTCGATCAAGTTTCCTCAATAGTAACAATCGCCGATCAAGAAGCTGAGGAGGCGATGGTGGCGATTATTCAGCGAGAACTGCCCGAAGATGGGGTTATTCGGGAAGAAGGAGCCAATATTCCTTCCCAAAGTGGTCGTTATTGGGTATTGGATCCGATCGATGGCACATCCTCTTTTGTCAAGGGATTACCGATTTTTGGGACTTTAATCGGCCTAGTGGCAGAAAATCAACCGATTTTAGGAATTGTCGATCAACCGATTTTAGGCGATCGCTGGTTAGGAGTGAAGGGAAAAGGGAGTCTTTATAATCACCAGATGATTGTTAATCCCTACTGTCAAGATCGAGAACTTGCCTTAAAAAATGCTTGTTTAGCCTCCACCACTCCCTTAATGTTTATCACAGAACGACAACAAGCGATCGCTCGTCAGCTGCAAAGTGTCTGTAAACGTACCGCTTTTGGGGGTGATTGTTATAACTATATGATGTTAGCCACTGGCTGCACTGCCATGCCGATGGTAATCCTAGAATCAGACCTGAAATACTACGATTTTTGTGCTTTAATCCCGATTATTGAAGGTGCGGGCGGAATAATTAGCGATTGGTCTGGTAATCCCCTAAAAGCTGATTCTAGCGAAGTTTTAGCCGTCTCTAATTCGGGTTTATGGCGGCAGGTTTTAGAACAAATCAGTAGAGTGGGTTAGTGCCCAATACTAAGATAATTAAGGCTGGCTGAATAAATCTAAAAACCTTGTTGGGTAAGACTTTTAGACTTTTTGTCAATCAAAAAGTACCAGTTATGGGAGTGATCGTGGGAAAATTACGGGACTTTTTCTCTGAAAATTAGGTAATTGACCAGATGGGAATCAGTAAAAACCTACACCCCACACCCCACACCCCACACCCCACACCCTGTCCCCACAAAAAACTTTTTCAGCAGACCCTAATTAATCAACAGCTAACCCACCCCTGCGGCAATTAAACGGTGGCTAATTGAGGTTGGGGACGTTTGCTGTTACGGATACCTTCGATCGCTGCTGCGTAATCAGGGGCATTAAATACCGCCGAACCTGCTACGATCGCATTAGCACCCGCTTCGAGAACTTGCCAAGTATTAGCCGGTTTTAAGCCGCCATCCACTTCAATCCAGGGATCCAAGCCTTTTTCATCGCAGATTTGGCGTAATTGACGGATTTTGGGGACCACTTCTGGAATAAAACTCTGGCCACCAAAACCGGGGTTAACGCTCATAATTAGGACTAAATCGCACAAGTGCAGCACGTATTCGATTAAATCTAAGGGAGTGGAGGGATTTAATACCACACCCGCTTGTTTACCGAGTTCGCGGATTTGGCAAAGAGTACGATGGAGGTGGGGAGAAGCATTATGTTCAGCGTGAACAGAAATAATGTCAGCACCCGCTTTCGCAAAGTCAGCCACATATTTTTCCGGTTCCACGATCATTAAATGCACATCTAAAGGTTTTTTCGTATAGGGACGAATAGCGGAGACAATCAGGGGTCCAATGGTGATATTCGGGACAAAACGACCATCCATCACATCAACGTGAATCCAATCGGCTCCTGCCTTATCCACAGCCTCGATATCGGCTCCTAATTTACTAAAATCCGCCGATAGGATCGAGGGAGAGACAACGATCGACTTCGAGCTTCCGTTTTGGGTCATGGCTAACTATAGAATTTCGTGTTTATATTTTCGTAACAATCTTATCAGTAATCAGTGATCAGTGATCAGTAATCAGTGATCGGTCGTCAGGAGACTCCGAGACAGGAGATTATTTTTATTGATTCTCCCCACACCCCACACCCCACACCCTACACCCTACACCCTACACCCCACACCTCACACCCCACACCCCACCTACCTAGATTTACGAACTTTTTTGTCGAAACTGGATCATAAACTTTAAAAATAGGCATGATGGGAATAGTTGGGATCGAGGGGGTGGGAAGATGGATAAACTGGTGGCCTTGTACTTACACATACTTGGCTATCTCAGGAATTCACGCTACTCTAGGTTTCGGGTTCTTTACATTTTGTTACTTACCATCCGTAAGAAAACTTAGTTCACTTACCCTATTTTCTCAGAAAAGAATCTTAAAAAAGTGTTAAGGTTTTATACTTGAGCAGTGTTATCAGGAGGAAAATTGTGTTTAAACGACTTGCAGAAGAGCATCGCCAACTGGTCAAAGACTTAGTCATGGATTTACAGGCTTTAGCGATCGCACTAGAAAATCAAGGTTATCTAGCATCTTGCTACACCTGTGGCGGTCAACTGAATAGCGCATCTTTTATGGTGGGATTGGGGGAAACCCATCTAATTCGGTTTCTCGTGTCCGATTACGGCATCACCTGGACAGAAATGCGCGATGATCGAGAGTTAATGAAACTCGAAGGTGCGGAAGCCATCAGCCAACTACAGGAATTAGCCAATCTGATTAAATATCAAATTTCGCCGGCGGAATTTATTGACAAAAAACCCTCCTCCGTGCTGCAACGGTTAGAGACGGTTTAACCCCAGATGTTACCTAGACCTGTATGTTTAGTGAACTTTTTCCCTAACCTTTCAGCCAACTGTTAGCTAGATAGGCCATTCGTTTCATCTCTTTTCGTCCCCGGGAGACGGAATCGAGGATCATGCCACAGGTCAAACTTAAAAAGGCTAAAAGCATGATCGAGGCCGATAAAATAGCGGTGGGAAAACGTGGCACTAAGCCAGTTTCGAGGTATTCAAACAGGACGGGAATCGCTAAGAGAAGGGAAATAACCGCCAAAATTAGCGAGACAAGGCTAAAAAAGAGAAAAGGACGAATTTCTTTAAAAAGTAGGATAGCGGTTCCCAATACCCGCCAGCCATCTTGAAAGGTTTTTAACTTACTTTGGGAACCTTCGGGACGTTCCCCGTAGAGGGTTGGTTCTTCAGCGAAGGGAATTTTTAATTCTAAAGTGTGGATAGTTAACTCGGTTTCAATCTCGAAACCATTGGACAAAGCGGGAAAAGATTTGACGAAACGACGGGAAAAGACACGATAACCAGAGAGCATATCGATTAAACGCGCTCCAAACAGAAATTTAACGAATCCTGTTAAAAATAGATTACCGGCACGATGACCCCGGCGATAGGCTTGAGAGGATTTTACCGCTTCCCGACGCGCACCGACAACCATATCTAACTGTTCCTGCAGCATTCGTTCAATTAAGCGTCGTACTGCCGCAATTTCGTAGGTATCATCACCATCGATGAGAATATAGATATCCGCTTCGATATCGGCAAACATCCGCCGGACAACATTGCCTTTTCCCGGTTGGATTTCCTGACGAACGATCGCCCCCGCTTTCAGGGCCTCCGTCACGGTATCATCGCTAGAGCGGTTGTTATAAACATAAATTGCCGCTTCTGGTAAAAAAGTTTGGAATTGGGAGACAACTTTAGCGATCGTTAGTTCTTCGTTGTGACAGGGAATGATGGCGGCGATACGGTAGTTTTGCAAGGAAATCGGTGGAATAGCGGTCATTTCGATCATGGCTAACGACAACGTTTAATGATTGTTAGGGGGGTGTCCTGGCGTTGGACGGCGTGAACAATGGGACAATGGGGGAAAGCTTGGAAATAATCGTATCGGGATAAACCCATGTAATAATCGGGTTCGGGAGCTTTTCCCCAAGCAAAGTCATCTCGATAGATTATCGTAAAGTTTCGTTGGTGATTCTCTACCATTTCCGCCGCAAATATCGGACCGGCAACCACAATGGTAGAGTTAGCGGCGGCATTTTGATTAAGCCATTCCATCCCCTCCTTGAGACTTGATCCCCAGTAATCGGTTTCCTGTTGACCTTGGGCCGCTTTTAAGCCTCCGTAGGCGCGATTATAGTAGGTGTATTCGTAGGGATGCAGGCTAATCATGTCATAGACGATGACGCTAAAGTTGAGAATTAGCAGGGTCGTTAGAAAGATTTTTATTGACTTTTGTTTGAGTTTATGGTATGTCCAAATAATGGCCGTAGATGCGATCGCTGCTAGGGCGGGAATGACAAATAAAAAGTGACGGATGCCGTCGTAGAGAGTAGATTGACGCAGTATAGCAACGGTGGGCAGTAAAAACGCTTGGAGTAGGAGGATAAGGGCGCAAGCACGCTGGGTTGGCGTTAATTTGGTCATTTTTGTCAAAATCCAAATTACACCGACGATTGCGGCGATTTGCAGGAGGACGGGGGTAGTGAGGGAAAATAGCCGGGGTAGATAGTACCAAGGGAGAGAACGACCGGGGATATTTTGACCGTCAAAGAGAACCGTATTATCCCAGATGTTGTATTTTGACATTAGGGTTATCGCTTCGATAAACCAAGTAATCGGGCTTCTCCAAGCAGCAGGATAGACTATATAGGTGGTTATTGCCCAAAAAAGTATAATAATTGCGTATAAGGGCAGAAAACGCCCGATAGTTTTGAGGATTGTTTTTAAATTCCATCGGGCAACTAGATGGGCGAAGATGAAATAAAAAAGGATAAAAAATCCGCCGATGCGAATTCCGGTGATTAAACCAGCGATAATTCCGTAGAGGCAGGAATAGAGAGTTAGAGAGTTAAATCCTAGTTTAATAGTTTGATTTTCGCTCTTGAAATATTTATCTAATAGCAGGGAACCGGAAAAAGTTCCCAGAGTAAACATAGCTGCGAAGGGGATATCTTTGGGGTTAAAAAAACTATGACCCCAAAAAGTAGGAAATAGGGCTAAAATTAGCGCACCTAACCAAGCGGATTCGATTCCCGCTAAGATAGCGACAATTCCCACCACAGACAGATAGGCAATCAGGGAAAAAAGAAAAGTGACGACGTGCTTAACGCGAGTTACTTGCCAGATATTTGCTAACCATTCATCCTTAGGGGTGGGATTGGGGGGGAGATTGGGGGTGTCGGGAGAGATATTTTGTTCAGTTTCGTAGATTAGTTGAGAGATATAGTTAAAATAAAAGCCATAATGCCTTGACATTTCGTGAATTGGCTTATTTCTGCGGATATAGTCCCAGTTTTGAACCACCATATCCACTTCAATCGGTTCGTCCCAAGTGATGCCATAGTTACCGACAACTGCCAGACCGATGGTAGCAATAGCGAAGATAGTGGCGATAATTTTAAGATAATCTCTAGGGATAAAAAATCTGTGACCTAGGAATTTCATTATCGGGATAGGGTAGGGTAAAAATCTTATAGTTTAGTATACAGGAATGAACTGAAAATTAAGCACTGGGAGTAATAGTATTAACTGGCTACTTATTGACGATTTTGCTCGATTTTACCTCGGTTACTCGCCAACTGAGTTTGAGATTCATCCAGAAATTCCAGATTGTCACCATTGCGATCGCCATTAAGTTAGCGATATAAGGATTGATATGTAGGACATTAAAGAAAAAGTTTAACAGCAGGACATTGAGAATTAATCCCGCTAAACAGATGAGATTAAATTTGAAAAATCTTTTTAAGCGTTGATTCAGTCCCTTTTGATCCCTGGCAATATCGGCGAAAGTCCAACGATCATTCCAGAGAAAATTATTAATAATTGCCATCTCGGCGGCAATAATCTTACTGCGAGTCAATCCCCAGGCGAGGGTGCTGGGATCGCTGAGGAGATAGAAAATAGCCATATCGACGAATACCCCACTAAATCCCACCAAAGAGAAGCGCAGAAAGCGATCGAGGGGGAATTGCGGTTGCAGACGGACAAAACGACCTTTAGAGCGCAATTTTAGCAGATGTAGTATGTATTCGATGTATTGTTTCCAAGTTACTTTGCTTTCCCCTTGCTGACGTTCTTGGAACACGTAGCCGACTTCAGCAATTGTCTTGATCTGACCGCGGCCGATGACTTCTAGCAGAATTTTATAACCCATCGGGTTGAGGACGCGGCCAGCGATCGCCTGTCGTCGAACCATAAAATAACCACTCATCGGATCCGATACCCGGCCAACCACACTGGGAAGAATTAATAATCCTAAAAGTTGGGCTCCTCTGGAAAGAAAACGTCGGGTGAGACTCCACTCACTGACTCCTCCACCGGCTACATGACGACTAGCGACGGCGAGATCTGCTCCTGCTTGGATTTGCTCGAGGAGTTGCAGCAAAATTTCGGGGGGATGCTGCAGATCCGCATCGATTACGCCGAGAATTTCCCCCCGGGCCAGCTGCCAACCCCTTACCACTGCCGAGGAGAGTCCTTTTTCCCCTTGCCGGCGCATAACGCGTAGTCGGGGATAGTCAGTCCTCAAATTGGCGGCGATTGCCCAGGTGAGATCGGGACTATCATCATCCACAAGGATTAATTCGTAATCTTCGGGGAGGGTTTGAGCGAGTAAATCGTTAAGAATAGCGATCAGGGAAATAATATTCGGCTTTTCGTTATAGGTGGGGATAATCAGAGACAGGGAGAGGGGATGAGGGAGGGAATTCTCCTGATCAAACTCCTGGCCGTTTATTTCCCCAAATGGAGGAGAAAAAGGTACTTGCAGAGGACTGTTCGGACAGGGGAGAAGGGGGGGGATTTGTTGGGTGGTCATGAAAAAATTTTTGACTCGCTCACAAGAGGATGAGGATTAATAAGTTAGATGGATGGCCCAGGAGAAAAAGTTTCTATCTGATTTGGGATAAGCCAGACTTTTTTCCATTAAATCACACGGGGTCGTGATTCCTTGGCTGCCGGTTTACTGGCTAATCTCGGCCATGACGCGGAACCCCAAAACGCTGTAACGTTTTTCAGGCAAACAGAAGGTTCGGTTAGCACTGCGACAGTGATTGGCTTCATCACCCCAGCTGCCACCGCGCACGAGACGAGCTTTTTGATGACGGGGATGGATTCTCTCATCGAGAGTCAGCCAAGGTTGACCATCGAGGGGGGGATTCCGATTATAGTTTCGGTGCCAAACATCGGCGCACCATTCTCCGACGTTGCCGTGAATATCGTAGAGGCCGAAGGCGTTGGGTGGATAACTACCCACGGGGGTAGTGCGAGTTATGTAATTACCTGGTGGTTCGTCGGCGTAGGGATTGAAGGCGGCATAATAGTTAGCTTGGGCAGCGGTTAAGGTTTCGCCAGCATGAAAGGGGGTGGTAGTTCCTGCGCGACAGGCATATTCCCAGCGCGATTCGCTCGGTAGGCGATAATCTCTGCCGGTGGCTTTAGAAAGGCGTTGACAGAATTCGATCGCTTCGTACCAAGATACCCGTTCAATCGGATGATTTGACCCGGTGAAAAAAGCGGGATCGGCGTTGATATCTATATCAACCTGCGGTAAGGATGCGATCGCCAGCCATTGGGCTTGAGTAATCGGGTATTTTGACAGTAAAAAGGCTTTGTTTGTCACTGAACGCTGGGGTTTTTCGCTGCCAGTGTGATCCCCTCGTTCTTCTGGTGGCGAACCTTGTAGAAAGCTGCCACCGGGGATGTAAACCATTTCTAGATCGATGCCGGGGGAAAGGTTTTGGCGAGTAGAGCGAGCCGTATGGCGAGAGCGAGCGGTAATCTCACCATTACGAGCGATTGTTACGGTTTCAAACGAATATTCGCTAAATTCTAGGCTCTTGGCTTCGATGGGAACGCTCTCGGTTAAAAAGCGATCGAGATTGGTTTGATCTGTTTGTGTCAGGGAATTAGTCCGTCGGGGGGGTAAGATAGTGGCAATACCCGCTCCTCCTGTGGCTAGGGCGGTTAATTTGAGAAAACGCCGTCTCGGGAGCGAGCGATGCCGATGGTACTCTGAGTTCTTCATGATTTTTTGCGCTATTCTTCCCCACGATAGCCGATCGACTAGGGTAATGACTTTTGCTCTTTTATTTTCTTGTTTTCTCGTCTTTGATATTTATCCTTTGCAGCCCGAAGGCTCTATCTCAGTCTAGAGTGGTGATATCTGGGGTGACGATACTGTATTTAACTGAGGGCTGTTTTTCGAGAAGCTTGCCCATTGATTATGGTACAATGGCACAGGTTGAGTGAAAACAAACAGTAAAAAAATACAAAATAATGACCCGAAAAGAGTTTCTATTAAAGAGTTTTAGCAAGTTTGATTACCGTCTATTTCTGGGTTTTTTAATTACTGGATTAGGTTTTATCTTAAGATATTATCAGTACGATTCCTTGCCTCCCTATAACTGGACTCAAGATGAATTTGCTTTTGCTTGGAGTGGCATGAGTTTGATTCAAGAGGGAGTTCCTACCAGTTGGTCTTTCCTCAGTCCCACGGATGATTTTCTGGTGACAGTTTGGGAAAAAACTGCCGTTCGTTATCGTTTTGTTACCCCTTGGTTCGATCATCCTCCCTTGTTTGGATTAATTGTGGGTATGACGGCTATTTTATCGGGAGCAAAGGAATTTTTTGACTGTAGTTTAACAGTAATTAGGATTCCTTCTTTAGTTTTTGGTACTCTCTCTATTTTCTTACTTTATTTATTAGCTTTACGTTTGACTAATACCAGTGTGGCGATTATAACTTCTTTAATTTTTGCCACTAACCCCAATACGGTTTTTTTATCTCGTTTAGCAGTTAGTGAAAATTTATTATTATGTCTAAGTTTAGCGGTAGCACTTTTATTCTTTCAGTACGGTGAAAAGTCTCAAAAAAAGTATCTATATTTGGCTATATTTTTAGGTGGTTTAGCACCTTTAGTTAAGGTGACAGGATTATATATTCTAGCTTCTCTAGTCGCTTTACTGTTATTACAAAAAAATTGGCGAGATAGCTTAATCGCTTCTCTGACGGCAGTTTTATCCTTTGGTTTGTATTACCTTTACGGTTGGTTTTATGATTTTAGTTGGTTTTTAACTACTGTTCAAGAACATAAAAATCGCTTTACGGATTTTGCTATGTTAAAAAATCTAGTTTTACCCACAGTTTTTTTTGAGGATGGTTGGTTAATTTTTAGTTGGATCACTCTCCTGTTAGTGTCCAGATTTCCTTTGAAAATATCTAAAATACGATTAGTAATTTTTCCTATATTAATCTATACAATTCTTCTCACCTTTTCTGGTGCTCAAAGTCATTACTATGCTTGGTATGTAATTCCTTACTATGGATTTCTCTTTCTGGTGCTTGGTATATTCTTAGACGATTTTCGTAAAAACTCTGATTTTATCAGTGCTGCCACTATCTTTAGTTTTCTTGTCGTTTGGTCGGTGAATTTAAATATTAAGGATTGGGTTTTGAGTTCCCCTTACGGTAGATATTACTTTATTATCGGAACGGCAATTATTTTAGGGGGATTTTTCTTGAATGATTTAACCGAGAAAAAATCGAAAATTTTAACTAATTTTGTTAAAATAATCATGCTTATTGTCTTGGGGGGATTGTTACTAGGTAATCTTAGTCTCATCCTTAACTATAAATTGCCAAGTTAAGCTAGTAAAACTAAACAAATAAATCTTGAACTTTTAATTATGACAACTCTGAAACTTTTTCCACTTTCTCATCCCTTATTTTGGGCAATTATCTACTTTATTGCTTTAGGAATTATCTCGGTTATCTTAGGTCAAGATGTTAGTTGGGATTTACGCAATTATCATTTCTATAATCCCTATATGTTATTGACAGGAAGGTTTAAGTATGATGTCCTACCCGCACAGATACAAACTTTTTTTAACCCCCTGATTGATGTTCCCTTCTTTGTCGCTATTTATTATCTGAAACTGCCTCCAATTGTCGTCGGGTTTTTAATGGGAGGATTTCACGGGTTAAATCAATGGTTAGTTCACCTAATTACCTATCATTCCCTCGATAAAGTTTCCGAAAGATACAAGATAACTCTAAGCATAGCGGCAGCGATTACCAGTATTTTTGGGGCAGCCTATATCTCGGAGTTAGGAACCAGTATTGGTGATAATACCACCAGTGTTTTCGTTCTGGGAGGATTATTTTTTATAGTTAGTAGTTTAGGGAAAAATCTGCCAATTCCCTCTAAAAATATTCTTTTAGCTGGACTCTTATTAGGATTGGCAACGGGATTAAAATTAACTAATGCTTTATATAGTATTAGCTTGTTGGTAGCCATTAATTTTTTACCTAATTCTTGGTCAGAAAAGTTACGCAATTTAATTCTATCAATTCTCTCAATGGCCCTGGGGGTTAGTCTCACTGCTGGTTATTGGATTATCCTAATGTGGACAAAGTTTGCTAATCCTCTTTTTCCCTTCTATAATAAAATCTTTCAATCTCCTTATATTGAAACCGACTACAATTTTAAAGGGATACAATATTTACCTAAAGATATCTGGCAATGGTTGTTTTATCCTGTTTATTTTATCCAGAGACAAACTCTTGTCTCTGAGGTTCCTTTCCAAGATAGCCGATTAGCCATCACCTATTTATTGATAATTTTACTAATAGTAGTAATTATTTTTCGTGCTATTTCTAAGCGCAATCTATCCTCTGAACCTGACTTAACCCACGGTGCAGTTTTAGGGTTTTTACTGCCTTTTTATCTGACTGCTTACTCTATTTGGTTAGTGGGATTTTCTATCTATCGTTATCTGATGCCATTAGAATTAATCACTCCCACTTTAATTATTTTGATTATTGCCTATCTTTATCCTCGCAGAAAACCATTATTAATCATAAATTTGCTAATATTTTCCTTAATTGTCACTATGGTTAAACCGATGGATTGGTGGAGAATGGGATGGTCAGATAGTTATTTTGGTATCGATAGTCAAGCATTAAAACCCTACGAAAATTCCACGATTGTTATCTGGGGAGATGAAGGAACATCTTTTATCGTTCCTTATTTTCCCGCTTCGAATCGTTTTGTAAGACTCAAAGGCAATACTGGAGTCAGTGAGGGAACTTTAATGCGAAAAAATGCCGAGACATTTATTGCTAATACTCCCCCAGAATCTCTCTACATTCTCCAGACAGACTTTAATAAAAAATCCCCTGATATAGTGGAGGATTTAGCCAAGGAAAATCTCGTTATTGACTTCCAAAGTTGTCAACCCTTTCCCACCAAAATCGAAAACTTTAATCTCTGTCGTCTCCAGAAAAAGTAATTCTCACGGAAAAGCTATTCTCTAACCATTGTTAATTACCAGTGACTCCTACATTTTATCTGTAATGATTTATCTATTGACGGTTAACTACAATTGCGCGGAATTAATTAAGCGTTTAATCGCTTCCCTCAACGATAACTTATCTGCTACTCTCATCATTGTTAACAATTCCACTGAAGATAAAAATATCCAATCTTTAGCAGCGCAAAGAGTCAAGATTATTGAAGCGGGGGAAAATTTAGGATTTGGGAAAGGATGTAATCTAGGACTTGATTGGATTTATCAACAAGATAGAGAAGCTATTGTTTGGTTAGTTAATCCCGATGCTTACTTATTACCGGACTCTCTGGAGAAAGCAAGCAAATTTTTTCAGCAATATCCCGAAGTTGCCATCGCTGGTACAGAAATTTACGAACCGGATGGTAAAATCTGGTTTGGTTGGGGAAAATTCAATGCCAAAATCGGCACAATTAACGTAGTAGAGGAATCCTTAGACTATGGAGATAAACCCTATCTTATTCCCGACTGGGTGACGGGATGCAGTTTATTAATTAACTTCTCTAATTTTTCCACTTGTCCCCATTTTGATCCCGATTACTTTCTCTACTACGAAGACTTTGATTTTTCCCGAAGATACGCAAATCAAGGCTATTTAGTCGTTGTTACCAATCAGATTAAAATCATTCATGAACCATCTTCTATCACCCGTCGCTATGGTTATCTAAGACTAACTCATAATATCTACAGCTATCTTCTCAGTCTCGAAAAACATACGACTTTAACTATCCTTGTTTATCGCTTGCTGCGGATGAGTTTTATGTCTTTACTGATCCTTGCAATTAAACCCAAATTCTCCCTAGCCAAGTTACAGGGAATTCAACTCTATTGTCAAAGAATTATCACTAAACCGCGTCTAGAACGTAGGTTGGGTTGAAGCATGAAACCCAACGCCCGCATAGTTGACGCTACCGCTAACCCATCCTACAAATAATTGTGCCTCCCTACTTAGGTTGAAACCCGTAGTTTTTCTTGACGGGGTGCGGATTTGCCTTGTGCTTTGCCTCTTGCCTCATTTCAACAAGCAATTTAAAGGCGCAGGCAGCTTATCTAGCTGATGACTTGAAATATTACAAAAATTTTACAAGTTGCGTTAAAATCACCCCTAGCGATGAAACGCAGCACTTTTGTAATTGTTGAAACCGAGATTAATATGCTAAATAGGTCAATTACGGCCGAGAAAACCGAGGAATTCGCTCCTGCTGACCTGCAAGACCTGCTAGACTGCACCGATAGCTTTGTTAACCGTCATATTGGGCCGACGGAGACGGAAATCGAGAAAATGCTGGCGGTTTTGGGTGTTGCTACCGTGGAGGAATTAATCGCTCAAACTGTCCCGTCAGGAATTCGTTTACAAAAAAGCCTTAATCTAGCACCTGCCTTGAGTGAATACGCCGCTATTGCCCAATTAAAAGCTATTGCCTCCAAAAATCAGGTATTTCGCTCCTTTATCGGCATGGGCTACCATGACTGTATCACCCCGCCGGTAATTCTCCGCAACATCTTAGAAAATCCGGGTTGGTACACCGCCTATACTCCCTATCAAGCGGAAATCGCCCAAGGACGCTTAGAAGCTCTCCTAAACTTCCAAACTCTCATCACTAGCTTAACCGGTCTGGAAATTGCTAACGCTTCCCTCCTCGATGAAGGAACAGCAGCTGCGGAAGCGATGAGTATGAGTTATGGACTGTGTAAAACTAAAGCCAATGCTTTCTTTATCTCTAGTAGTTGCCATCCCCAAACGATTGAAGTTGTTAAAACCAGAGCGATTCCTTTAGGTATTGACATTATTATCGATGATCATCGTCTCTTTGACTTTCAAACGCCGATTTTTGGCGCATTATTACAATATCCAGCCACCGATGGCGTAATTTATGACTATCGGGAATTTATCGCCAAAGCGCAGGAAAATGGGGCTTTAGTCACCGTTGCCGCCGATATTCTCAGTTTAGCCCTGTTGACTCCCCCCGGCGAATTGGGGGCTGATATTGCCGTGGGTAGCAGTCAACGCTTTGGGGTTCCCTTGGGTTATGGGGGTCCCCATGCCGCTTATTTTGCCACCAAAGATGCCTATAAACGCAGCATTCCGGGGCGCATTGTCGGGGTATCGAAGGATAGTCAGGGTAAACCCGCACTGCGTTTAGCTTTGCAAACCCGCGAACAACATATCCGCCGGGATAAAGCCACCAGTAATATTTGTACCGCACAGGTGTTACTAGCGGTGATTGCTTCCATGTACGCCGTGTATCACGGACCGGAAGGAATCAAGAAAATCGCCCAAAGAGTGCAGAAATTAACCGCTTTATTGGCAACTGGTTTAAAACAGTTGGGTTATCAAGTGGGGAAAGAACCGTGCTTCGATACGCTTAAAGTTACGGTATCCACGGCAGTTGAGGACATCCTAGGGAAGGCAAAAACCCAGAAGATTAATCTGCGTTATTTTGATGAGAATAATCTAGGAATTAGTGTCGATGAAACCACCACTCTCAGGGATGTGTGGGATTTATGGCAAATTTTCGCCCCAACCGAGGAATTACCCTTTACCACGGCGGAATTAGTCGAGAAAATTAGTCTAGAATTACCCGCTAATCTAACCCGTACCAGTGCCTATCTTACCGAGCCGGTGTTCAATCGTTACCACTCGGAAACGGAATTACTCAGATATCTGCACCGTCTGGAAACAAAGGATCTAGCCTTAAATACTTCCATGATTCCCCTCGGTTCCTGTACGATGAAACTCAATGCCGTAGCGGAGATGATTCCGGTAACTTGGGCAGAATTCGGCAAATTACACCCTTTTGCTCCGATTGAGCAAGCAGAAGGCTATCAACTGCTCTTTCAACAGTTAGAGACTTGGTTAGGGGAAATTACCGGGTTTGATGGCATTTCCCTACAACCGAACGCCGGTTCTCAGGGAGAGTATGCCGGTTTACAGGTAATCCGAGCCTACCATGAAAGTCGCGGTCAAGGTCATCGTCAGATTTGCTTAATTCCTGAGTCCGCTCACGGGACTAATCCTGCCAGCGCCGTTATGTGTGGTATGAAAGTAGTGGCGGTTAATTGCGATTCTCGGGGCAATATTGATATTGATGACCTGAAAACTAAGGCCCAGAAGCATCAGGATAATCTAGCGGCTTTGATGGTAACGTATCCTTCCACTCACGGCGTTTTTGAACAGGGAATTAGCGAAATTTGCGCCTTGATTCATCAATACGGTGGTCAAGTCTATATGGATGGCGCCAATATGAATGCTCAGGTGGGTTTATGTCGTCCGGCGGATTTTGGTGCTGATGTCTGTCACTTGAATCTCCATAAAACTTTCTGTATTCCCCACGGTGGTGGCGGACCGGGTATGGGACCAATCGGAGTAAAATCCCATTTAGTGCCTTTTCTGCCCGATGTTTCCCTGGTTTTGGCGAAATTATCCCCAGAAACCGCTAACGGTAAGCATCAGGACTCAATTGGGGCAATTTCGGCTGCGCCTTGGGGTAGTGCCAGCATTTTGGTGATTTCTTGGATGTATATCGCTATGATGGGGGCAGCAGGCTTGAAAAAAGCGACAGAAGTGGCAATTTTGAACGCTAATTATATGGCTTTTCGTCTGGAGTCGGCCTATCCGGTTTTATTTAAGGGTAGCGCGGGAACGGTTGCCCACGAGTGCGTGATTGATTTACGTCCCCTGAAAAAACAGGCCGGCATCGAGGTGGAAGATGTGGCAAAACGCTTGATGGATTTCGGTTTCCACGCACCGACGGTTTCTTGGCCCGTGGCGGGTACAATGATGGTGGAACCCACGGAAAGCGAATCTTTGGGGGAATTAGACCGTTTTTGTGAAGCTTTGTTAACTATCTATCAAGAAGTACAAGCGATCGCTAATGGTAGCATGGATATCCACGATAATCCCTTAAAAAATGCCCCCCACACAGCCGCAGTTTTAACTGCTGATGATTGGAATCGTCCCTATTCCCGTCAACAGGCAGCTTACCCGCTTTCTTGGCTACAAGATTATAAATTCTGGCCGGTAGTGGGACGGGTTGATAATGCCTACGGGGACAGAAATCTGGTTTGTTCCTGTGAGGGTATGGACGCTTATAAGTAATCGTAATTCCTTGATAATATTAGTGGGGTAGTTGCAAATTACCCCGCTTTTTTCTGGTTTTTCGGAACTTGGCCTCTAAAATTAACTAGGAGCTGCTGAAAAACTTTTTCCTGGGGTTAGCAGTCGGGAGTCACTGATAATTGCTGATTGTCGGTATTTTTGCCAATGTGATCTGCACCCAATTAACAATTAACCTCACTACTACTTCGTCACCAAAAACCAACCGGAATCCGTGGATCTGATCGCCTTTAATCCTTCTAAATCAGTAGCTTCTTTGGTTTGACGATCGATAATTAGGTAAGGTTGCTTGTGACTTTGCCAGTGATTGATTAATTCTTCGGCAGCAAGGGGAAAAACCCGACGACCACTATAAAAATTTAACGAGGGGCGCTCGTAGGCAAAAGCAATATAAACAGGGTGATCGGCCGGCACATATTTCTCCACTAAACTCGCCACCGGTTTGACGGGGAAATTCTCATTTAATTCCCAGATCCACAGGGGAGAATTAACAAAAATAAACAAAGAAACAAACATTCCCCAAAGCAAAACCACGCTGAATTGTTGCGAGCGCCGGGCTAACAAAATCGCCGTTGTCACCATGGTCAGGGAAAGTGACAATAAGGTTAAAAGAATTAAGGGATGGACAGGTTCGATCGGGGCAAAATGACCAGGGAAATAGGCCATTAAAGCTAATAAACCCGCCCCAAGGCCGATAATACTCAAAATAATTGACCAGATTGGATTATAGGGGCGATCGATGGGAAGATTACCCACTTGCGCCAAGGCATAACCGGCCGCTAAAGCCAAGGCCGGATAGATCGGTAGAATATACCAAGGCAACTTGGTCGCCATTACCGAAACCACCAACAGATAAACACCCGTCCAAACTAACAGTAACTTCGCCCAACTGTAGAGATATTCCTGACGAGCTAAACGTAAACCCCAAACCGAGAAAATTAACCAAGGCCAACTATATTTAAGAATTTCCAGCAGATAATACCAAAACGGTCCGCGATGATTGTCCAGATCGTCACTAACTCGCTTTAACTGTTGAACAAAAAGGGAATCGAGAAACTCCCGCTCGTAGTGCCAAAATTGGGCGCTATACCAAGCAAAAGCGGGAGTTGCTCCCAATAACCAACCCGACCAAAAATAGGCAGAAGTTAATAACCGAGGAGTATCCCAGAGCAGAAAAATCAAGCCGATACCCGCCAATAATAGCCCCATAATCCCCTTAGTCAGACAAAGGAGGGCAAATCCTAACCCCGCCCCCAGAGACCAGCGTAAATCGCGCCGTGAGCGCAGTAAACAAACAAACATCAGCATTTCAAAACACAATACCGCTCCATCCAACATGGCTAAACGGCCATGGCGCACCACCGGCAAAAAAGTTAAATAGATCAAGGCCGATAGTAAAGCTGGCAAACGAGCCGGAAAAATTTCTCGACCGAGAAGATAAAGAAGCGGCACCGATAAAGCTGTAAAAAAAGCGGGAATTAGTCTAGTATTGGCCTCATTGATGCCCCAGAAATGGTAGGTTAGACCAATTAAACTATGAATCAATGGCGGTTTATTCAGGTAGGGATCACCCCAAAGACTGGGAAATAACCAGCGCAATTGTTCCAGTGGGGTTTGGCTAATTTCCTTGGCCACCTGAGCAATGGTCGCTTCATCCCAATCCCGCAAGGGTAAATTACCTAATCCCACTAGATAAATAATTAAGGCCGCTATTAATAATCCCAGTAAACACAGAAATTCTTTAAAATTTTCTCTCTGACGCAATTTATAACTAGAATATCCCCAAGTAAATTTTTGACGGTTCATAAGCTAGGTCAGTTATCAGTTATCAGTAAACAGTTATCAGTAAACAGTTATCACTGGACTTATATCTAATATTATCTCAAGAATAAAATTTTGTCTATACAAGCAAATTACCCAAATGAAAATGATTTTGAGGCACAATTATTTGTAGGATGGGTTAGCGGTAGCGTAACATAATCGGGCGTTGGGTTTCATGCTTCAACCCAACCTACGTTCATCTTATATTTAATTCCACCCACCTACTTATATATTTCAACATCGAACTACTCATTAGTACAGAGCAGCAAAGCAAGCTCTAATTGAGTTATAATTTTTGGATATGTCTAATGAACTGAAAACTCACATCTGATAACTGATAACTGATAACTGATAACTGATAACTGATTTTAATGTCCCCATATTTTTTCGGTTAAATTGAATTAGCAACGACAGATATATATTTCAGCATAGAACTATTCGTTAGTACAAAATATCAAAGCAAGCTCTGATTGAGTTATAATTTTTGGATATGTCTAATGAACTGAAAACTCACATCTGAAAACTCACATATGATAATTGATAACTGATCACTGATAACTGATCACTGATAACTGATCACTGATAACTGATAACTGTTTATGTATTGGTATAATGGCGAATTAATCGAGAATGAGCGAATAAGTCTGGATATTAATGATATTGGGCTGCTTTATGGAGCGACAATATTTACTACCCTGCGTGTCTATCAACAAAGCTTAGATCATCCCCTGACCCATTGGCAAGAACATCTCAAACGTCTGCACTCTAGTTTACAAGTTTTTCAATGGCCCGATCCCGATTGGCAGCGAATTCGCCAAGGAGCCGAAGAATTATCCCTATTGTATCCTGTCCTGAGAATTACAATTTTTCCCGATGGCAGGGAGTGGATTAAAGGCAGATTTCTCCCCGAAGATTTAAACCTTAGACAAGAGCGGGGAATTATTGGATGGGTAATAGATAATCCCGCTTGGCAACGCGTTTTAGGAGAACATAAAACTGGTAATTATTTAACCCCTTGGTTAGCGTCACAAACTGCTCAAAAAAAAGGAGCAAAAGAAGCGATATTAGTTGATCGAGTCGGGAATTGGTTAGAAACTAGCACGGGCAATTTATGGGGATGGAAAGATAATTGTTGGTACAGTCCCCTGCTTACTGCTGATATTTTACCCGGAATCGGGCGCTCGGCTTTGATCGGCTGGTTAAAAAAACAAAATATTTCCCTGCAAGAAAATCTCTGGACCCCGGAATTTGTCGAAACTTTACAAGCGATCGCCTATAGTAATTCCTTGGTGGAAATTATCCCTTTTAATTCTATTCTTGGCTGGGATCTACAGATAAATACAGCCATTTATCGGCAAGTTTTACCGGATTTACAGCAATATTTTTCCAGTCAATTAGAGAATAAATGTAAGGATTCAGGTCATACAAAAAGCAGTCAACCCCTTGCTGTGTAAGCATTTAGGGGAATTATGGACAAATGCTCATTCTCATTAAGAAACGCTGAAAGCCTTAATTTTCCTGCTTATTGAGAATAAAACTGTTAGTTTAGCGAGTTCTGAGATTTTAGAAGCCGCTCTGTGACTGCATTTGAGACACCTGAATCCTTACGAATAAATAAACTTCTGGCATGATTAACAATCAATTTCTGAGGATTCAAAAACGGCAAAAATAAGGATTGAATTGCCTAAAATCTGTGAATAGACCATTTAATTGCTTATTATTCATTCTTAATTCTCCTGACCACTGACTACTAACTCCTGACTCCTAACTCCTGACTACTGACCCTAACAACAATTTTTGATTTTTATAAGAGGTCTAATAAAGGTGTGTTACTAGGGGCTAACACACCTAAAATCTGGAAATAATACCGCTCAAGCTTTAAAATTCTCGCTCGGAATTAGCCTCACTATCGCGTTTAGAACCGAGTAAATCTAGTTGATCGACGAGAATCACCGGTTTAGAGCGAGCTAATCCCGTATTTTTATCATTCCAGGTATCCATTTTTAAAGAACCTTTAATCCCGATTAAACCGCCTTTTTTCACATAATTAGCGGCCACTTCCGCCGTTTTGCCCCAAATTTCCAGATCGAACCAATCCGGCTGATCGCTATTTTTCGAGCGACGATTAACCGCTAAAGTTAAAGTACATAAAACCTTACCCGACTCGAAATACTTGGTTTCTGGGTCTCTCCCCGCTCGTCCCACCAAATGAACCAGATTTACACTCATGGTCTTAAATCCTCAATTTAGTACAATAGTATGTTCATTTTAGCCCGAAACCTTAGCCTTGACCGGTGGCTAGGGAGAAAATTAGGGGCAGGATTTGCGTCAATCTGGAGAGAAAGAAGCGATAATTAACTAGACTTGAGAAACAAAACGTAATAAAATCCAAGTCGATTCGATCGAAAGTCTAGCTATAGCAACGTTTTATTTATAAGAATCAGGAGTGAAAACAAGTGGGTTTTTTTAGAGGTCTAGCCTTATCAAGGGACATAGGTATAGACTTGGGGACAGCAAACACCCTCGTTTATGTGTCAGGGAAAGGTATTGTTTTAGAGGAACCATCGGTAGTGGCGATCGATCAAGATCGTAACCCGATCGCTGTCGGGGAGGAGGCCAAAAAAATGCTCGGTCGGACTCCGGGCCATGTCACCGCTCTGCGACCCCTGCGCGATGGGGTAATCGCCGATTTTTACAGCTGCGAGATCATGTTAGCGGAATTCATCAAACGAGCGCTCGATGGCACGATTGGCAATCCCCGCATGGTAATCGGTGTTCCCAGTGGGATTACTGGAGTAGAAAGACGTGCGGTGGTGGATGCGGCCAAAAATGCCGGCTCGCGAGAAGTGGGGTTAATTGATGAACCGGTTGCTGCGGCCTTGGGTGCCGGTTTACCCGTCTCGGAAGCGACGGGAAATATGATCATCGATATCGGTGGTGGCACGACGGAAGTGGCGATTCTCAGTCTCGATGGGACAGTGATCAGCGAATCGGTCCGTGTGGCCGGGGATGAACTCACGGAAGCAATTATCGCTTATCTAAAAAAAGTCCATAACCTGATTATCGGGGAACGCACGGCCGAAGATATCAAAATTCGCCTTGGTTCCGCTTATCCCTCCCCCGAAGATGAATTTCCTCCTCTGGAAGTGCGGGGATTGCATCTTATGTCCGGTTTACCCCGCACCGTGACGATCAAAGCGGAAGAAGTGCGGGAAAGTATGGATGAGCCACTTTCCGTGATCGTTGATGCGATCAAACGTACCCTAGAAAAAACTCCCCCCGAATTAGCTGCTGATATTATCGATCGCGGCATCATGTTAGCGGGAGGGGGTGCTTTATTACGGGGACTCGATCGCCTAGTCAGTCACGAAACCGGTATCGTTACCCATGTCGCTGAAGATCCGCTGCGCTGTGTGGTCAAAGGCACGGGAGAAGTGTTAAAAAATCAGAAACTCTTTGAGCGGATCGTTAATGAAACAACTCGCAATGTCTAAAGGTCACTAGGATCGGTTAGCGGCAAAACACACGGATTCTCACTCTACACAGTCAAGAGGTTTTAAATCGCTCATGTATTCAGCACGACGAAAATGGACACAGCAGGGATGGCGACTTTTTCTGCTCGCTGCCGCTTTGGGGGTAGCTTGGTACATTCGCACCTATCAAAGTGGGGCGATTTTAGAATTGTATGGTTTATTAACCCGCCCTTTTCAGGGAGAGGAAACTAATCTGCAAGAGCAACTTCTGGCCGATCAACGGGTGCGAGAATTACAAAATCGTTTAAGTGAAGTCGAATATCAAAATCAACAATTAAAAAAACAGCTTGGTTATTATCAAACCCAGAAAAAACCCCTGATTTCTGCCCCAATTATTGGCCGCAGCGCTGATGATTGGTGGCAACAGGTAATTATTGGTCGGGGTAGCACCGATGGTGTGCCAGTGGGTGCTTCGGTGACGGGAATTGGTGGTTTAGTGGGACGGATTACGGAAGTTACCCCCCACACCAGCAAAGTTTTATTGGTCAGTAATTCCCAAAGTCGCATCGGAGCAACGGTGAATCGTAGTCGGGCCATGGGTTTAATTCAAGGTCAGGATTCCCAAGTCGCCACCCTGCGCTTTTTTGAAAAAGCTCCCGATGTGAAACCGGGAGATGTGGTGACAACTTCGGCTTTTAGTAGTCTTTTTTCGCCAGGTTTGCCCATCGGTCGCATAATTTCCCTTAATTTACAGGAAAATCCCGCCCCCACCGCCAAAATTGAATTTACCGCCACCGTGGACAATCTCGAATGGGTCTTCGTTCACCCGCAACCCCAGCAGTGAGAGGGGGAATTATGCTGAAATTAAGCCGTTTATCAGCCCGTTCTCGTTTTATACTGAATATTTTAGTCACTGTCGCTTCACTGCTTCTCTGTACCTTTCTTTCCTTAATGCGGCTGCCCGGTATGGAGATTTTAGGCATCGCTCCCAATTGGTTACTGATTTGGTTGGTTAGTTGGAGTCTCAATCGCTCTTGTCTCGATAGTGTGGTGGCCGGATTAGCGCTCGGCACTATTCAAGATAGTCTTACCTCTAATTATCCTTCCCATATCATGGTTTTTGGTCTCATCGGTTTCCTCACTTCCCGTTTACACCGACAACGTTATGTTAAAGAAGAATTGATCGCCGTGGTCTTAATTGTCTTTGTTATGACTTTAATTGCCGATGGTGCGCTCGCTTTTCAATACTATCTACAAGGAGGCAAAAATCTCCCTGATCTTTGGCTCGATTATCAACGCCTTGGCCTCACTTCTGCTCTGCTTAGTAGTCTCTGGACTCCCCTCGTCTATTATCCCCTCCAGCAATGGTGGCGACAATTTAGCGATCGGTAAGTAGTCGGCTTTTTCAGTTATCAGTTATCAGTGAGCAGTGATCAGATTTGAGTTTTCAGTTCACTGATTAATGATTACTGATTACTGTTTACTGTTTACTGTTTACTGTTTACTGATCACTGATTACTTATCCTCACCCGCTCAACTAACATGAAATACAAACAAAAACTTAGTCAATTTTTTCATAATCTTGCTAATAAATTAGAAAATTCCGAGCAACCCCCTAAAGTCGATCCTATCGAATCCAAATCTGCGCCAGTTGCCCCAGAAAAGCCCGTAGAAGCCGCTTCCGAAGAAAAAAAGGTTAATTTGGTCTCCCGAACCAGTAGCAAGGCTCTAGAGACATTAAAACCCTTAAAGAACAAATTTACTACCCTGATTGGCAATTCCCCCTTACCGCAATGGCGACAACATCCCCGCTTTGGGTTGTACTTGGGATTGGGATTAGGCGTAACTGGGGGCCTTTTGGGGGTAGGTTGGGGCATTTATCGCCTTGAAACCTCTCTACCGCAAAATATCGCCGATATACAAACATATACTCGTCCCGGCACCCTAACCATTCAAGCCGCTAATGGGGAAATCCTCAAGCAAAATGGCCCTAGCACTTACGAAACCGTGAAAATTGCCCAAGTTCCCCAACTGGTACAGGAGGCCTTTATCGCTAGTGAAGACCGCCGGTTTCGCGAACACGGGGGAGTTGATGGCCAGGGTATTGCTCGCGCTCTCTTTTCTAACCTGAGAGCCGGGGGAGTGGTGGAAGGAGGCAGCACCATCACCCAACAATTGGCCCGGATTGTCTTTTTATCCCAAGAAAGGAGTTTTGATCGCAAATTACGGGAAATGCGTATCGCTCAGAAAATAGAAGATAAATATACAAAAGACCAGATTTTAGAGCGTTATTTCCACCTAGTTTATCTCGGTTCCGGGGCCTACGGTCTTGCCGATGCCGCTTGGTTATATTTCAGTAAACCCGTCGATAAATTAACTCTAGCCGAAGCTGCCACCCTTGCAGGGATTGTTCCCGCTCCTAGTCTCTATTCTCCCCTCGAAAACCCTAAATCTGCCCTAGAACGGCGTAATATCGTCCTCAAAACTATGGCCGAGGTGGGATTTATTACTAACGCTCAAGCCGAACTAGCGATCGCATCTCCCCTAGGCCTTAAAACCAGTCCCCTAAAACGTCTGCAACGGCAAGCGGCCTATTTTACCGATTATGTGGAAAAAGAACTGCCGCAACTGGTTCCCGCTAAAACCCTAGAAGCGGGGGGATTGGTGGTAAAAACTACCCTTAATCCTCGTTGGCAAAGCGAAGGGGAGGAAGTGGTAGAAAGAGCGGTTTCTCGTTATGGCAAGTGGCAGAACTTCCAACAGGCGGCTTTAGTGGCAATTGACCCCAAAAATGGGCAAATTAAGGCCATGGTCGGGGGAATTGACTACGATAAGAATCAATTCAATCGGGTGACACAGGCAAAACGTCAGCCGGGATCTACTTTTAAACCTTTTGTCTATGCGGCGGCGATTGCGGCGGGGAAATCCCCCTATTCTAGTTATAAAGATGCCCAGTATGTGGTGGATGGTTATAAACCGGAAAACTACGGCGATAAGTATAGCGGCCGCGAGGTGTCCATGCGCGATGCTTTGACTTCTTCCCTGAATGTGGTGGCAGTTCAGGTGTTAGTGGCTGTGGGTTGGAATCCGGTGATTAAATTAGCTCAAGATATGGGTATCCAGTCGAAACTTTTACCCACTTATTCTTTGGCTTTGGGTGCTTCGGAAGTCAATCTTTTAGAATTGACCAGCGCCTACGGAACCTTTGCTAATAATGGTGTGCATCAACCAGTTTACGGTATTAATCAGGTACTTGATCGCCACGGTAAGGTAATTTATCAAGCCAATTTTAAACCGAAAACTGCTCTCAATCAAAACACGGCAGCGACGATGACTTGGATGCTAGAGGATGTGGTTAATTCGGGAACGGGAACCCCCGCACAAATTGGTCGTCCGGTGGCAGGAAAAACCGGCACTTCTGACAAGGCTCGCGACCTTTGGTTCGTCGGTTATATTCCCCAATTAGTCACGGGAATTTGGCTCGGTAATGACAATAATAAACCCACCCATGGAGCCAGTACCATGTCCGCTTGGATGTGGCGACAATTTATGTTAGAAGCAATTAAGGATATTCCCTATCAAGGTTTCCCAGAACCGAATTTAGGCAAACGTCCAGTGACATTAAAAGCAGAACCAATTAAACCCCGACGTACCTACTTCACCCAAACTACTAACAATCGTTTAGCCAGCAGCGATGAGGGTTCCCCCAGCGAAGGACCCATCCGCAGACGGCGACGGGTTCGGGTAAGTCGCGAGCAAACTATCGTTCGTTCTAATACTAGCGAACCCAGCCAACGCCGTTCTAGTCGTCGGCGTACTAGCACCGCTCCTACCAGCGCCGCTGCTCCTAGTCCTGAAAATACGGCCCCCGCAGCAGCCGAACCGATTACCGTTCCCGTCACTGTGGCGGCCCCCGAAACTCGTTCGGTTCCCCTAGAGGTAACTCCTCCCACCGATGTGACTCCTCCCGCACCCCCGGCAGAAAGACGCTGAATCGGCACGACAACCCTCGCAGGATTTGCGGGGGTTGTCGTTCCAAAACTGCTCGGTAAAATAGACCGCTTGTAAAAATCAAAAATTGTTGTTAGGGTTAGGAGCCAGTAGCCAGTAGTCAGTAGTCAGGAGAATTAAGAATAAGTAATAATCAATTAAATAGTCTATTTACAGATTTTAGGCGATTTAATCCTTATTTTTGCCGTTTTTGAACCCTCAAAAATGGCTCTTCGTTACTTGGTATGGTTCGATATGGGGGCATAAATCGACTAAATCCTTATCTGGCAAGAGATTTAATTGATTAGTTCGCTTCAGATCGCAAACAATTGACAAAAATTGCGGTAATGTCTGTTTCTATAAGGGTTTCATCCCTTATAACCCCCGTCCATTGCATAACAATTCCCGAAGAGCCTCAAAAATTAATTATGCAAGAGGTCAAATCTTGGAAACCCATCGGATTTTTGGCGGCGAAACTGGGGAAATTGGCCGAAAGCTTGCCGCTATAATAACTTAAAAGCCTGTTTAATGCCGATGACCAGTCTTATTCCCCCCACTACCATCTCCTCAACCCGTTTAAGTCTCAGCTATCAAGTGGCTATGCCGGAACCGACTTCACACCTCTTTGAAGTTACTCTACAGATTACCGGTTGGCAAGCTCCGATTTTAAACCTAAAAATGCCGGTTTGGACTCCCGGTTCCTATCTAGTGCGGGAATACTCCCGTTTAGTCCAAGATTTTCAAGCTGTTAACCTCAACAGTCGCAAAGTTGCTAAAAATCACTGGCAGATTGACAATGGTGACAGTTCCGAAATAACGGTCAAATATCGCGTTTTTGCCCACGATTTAACCGTCAGAACCAACCATCTCGATGATACTCACGGTTACTTCAACGGGGCTGCTTTATTTTTCTATATCCCCGATTATCAAAAACATCCCCTCACCCTGACAATTATCCCTCCCCATGGCGATTGGCGCGTTACCACTGCCTTAAAATCTTTACCCGGACAGAAAAACACCTTTCACGTTCCCGATTTTGATACCCTAGTGGACAGTCCTGTGGAGGTGGGGATTCATCAGTTATACGATTTTGTCGTCGAGGGAAAACCCCATCAATTAGCTATCTGGGGACGGGGAAACGCCAATCCTAGTCAAATTATCGCCGATACCACTAAAATTATTCAAACCGAGTCGGCTATGTTCGGTGGACTCCCTTATGATAATTATCTCTTTTTGCTACATCTTTCGGCCAGCGGTTACGGGGGACTAGAACATAAAAATTCCTGTACCCTTAACTATGCGCGTTTGGGATTACGAGATAAGGACAAATATCATCGTTTTTTGCAATTAGTCGCCCATGAGTTCTTTCATCTCTGGAATATCAAGCGTATTCGCCCAAAAGCTTTAGAAAGCTTCGATTATGATGCAGAAAATTATACTTCTTCCCTCTGGTTTGCCGAAGGAACCACCAGTTATTACGATATAGTAATCCCTCTACGGGCGGGAATATACGATAGTAAGACTTTTTTAGAGCTTTTAAGCAAAGAAATCACCCGTTATCTCAATATACCCGGTCGTCTTGTCCAACCTCTAGGCGAATCGAGTTTCGATGCCTGGATAAAACTCTACCGACGGGATAGCAATAGCGATAATAGTCAAATTTCCTACTATCTCAAGGGGGAATTATTGTCGCTGCTTCTCGATTTACTAATTCGCACCCACACCGATAACCGTCGTTCCCTCGATGATGTTTTACGCTCGATGTGGCAACATTTCGGTAAAGAGGAGATTGGTTATACCGATGGGGAGTTGCAGGCAATTCTCGAATCGGCTGCGGGAGTGGATTTAAGCGACTTCTACCAGCGTTATATCGACGGTTTGGCAGAATTACCCTTTAATCAATATCTTGAACCTTTTGGACTCTATCTGCGGGGTGTTGGCAATGGGGAGACGATACCTCATCTGGGAATGCGGGTACAGAGTGAAGCGGGTAAAGAAATAATTAAATTTGTCGAGATGGGTTCCCCTTGCCAAAAAGCGGGAATTAATGCTGATGATGAGTTATTAGCCATCGATGGATTGCGGGTGACGGCGGAACAGTTAAACGAAAGATTAAAAGACTACCGCACAGGTGATATTATTCAGATAACAGTCTTTCATCTCGATGAATTGCGAACCCTTGCTGTTCCACTGGCTGCCCCGCAGACGATTCGCTATGAAATTATCAGGGTAGAAAATCCTTCTAATAGCCAGAAACAAAATTTTTCTGCATGGGTAAATCCCGTTTAGTTCTTGGTTCAATCAACAAAAAAATGTCTATTACCGCCGAAATTCCTTTCCTTCCTCTCGCCTATTTTGAGAATAAATTTATCCCTTTTAGTGAGGCAAAATTATCCATTGCTACCCACGCACTACACTACGGAACTGCCGCTTTTGGGGGTTTACGAGGTACTCCTGACCCTAGCAATCCCGGACAGATATTATTATTTAGATTAGAACGTCATTGTCAGCGTTTAAGTCAAAGTGCTAAGTTTCTTAATTACGAGATTCCTGCCGATAAAATCTATCAAATAATTATCGATTTTGTTAAAAATAATCAGTGTAATCGACCTTTTTATATTCGTCCCCTTGTCTATAGTTCGGGGTTGGGAATTGCCCCGCGATTGCATGGTATCGAGAAGGATTTTCTCGTCTATGGTCTAGAAATGGATGATTATTTAGCAGCCGATGGGGTTAACTGTCGGATTAGTTCTTGGTATCGTCAAGAAGATAGAAGTTTCCCGTTGCGAGGTAAAATTAGCGCCGCTTATATCACTTCTGCTTTAGCAAAAACGGAAGCGGTAGAATCGGGGTTTGATGAGGCAATTTTGATGAATTCTCAAGGTAAAGTCTGTGAAGCGACGGGAATGAATATTTTTATCATCAGAAATGGTCAGCTAATTACTCCTAGTTTTGACCAAGATATCCTAGAGGGGATTACTAGAGATAGTGTTTTAACTATCGCGCGGGATTTGGGTATTCCGGTTATTGAAAGACCTGTAGATAAGACGGAGTTATTTATCGCTGATGAGGTGTTTTTAAGTGGCACTGCGGCGAAAATTACTCCGATTAAAAGGATTGAAACTTTTTCTTTACCCGCGGCTAAACCGATTACTTATCAGTTAAAAGAAAAGTTAAGTTCTATCGTTCTCAATCAGGAACCAAAGTATCAAGATTGGATTACTAAAGTTCCTTTATAGTTAGAGAAATTTACTTGATTTTTCCTTGAGATGCGCCATCATTTTACGCATCTCAAGGAACCCTGAAATAAACAGAATTTATCTATTTTTAGGTTTGATTCTTTCCTGTTTTAATTGTGGCCGAGATTTACCTGCTTATACTAAATCCAGTTATTAAAAACTGATTATTTATTCTCCGTTTTGCATGAGTGCATGAGTAGAAAACGGGTTTCTCCGAGAAACCCGTTTTCTGTGCGTTACTCAACGGATTT